>Ga0208490_100206_pt1 | contig 47748 bp, 44 predicted proteins | sample SubbioAug_CSWold_FD_184818 | JGI IMG/M metagenome (GOLD analysis project Ga0208490, IMG submission 184818) | Serpentinite rock and fluid subsurface biosphere microbial communities from McLaughlin Reserve, California, USA - CR11Aug_CSWold (SPAdes) | ecosystem: Environmental > Terrestrial > Deep...
CAACGCCCTCACACTGCCCATAGCGGTCAACCGCCCGCCGTGGTCTACTTCAATGCAATCGAAACCGATCAGCAGATGCAGGCAGTAGCTTAAATAACCCGGAAATCTGCCCAAGAGTTGGGGTTGAGCTCAGCCTCTCCTGCATAACCCCCGAATACAACGGTAAAATCCGGCCGCAGCCGGATCGGGAGGAACGTTTCTCTAGGTCAAGTGGCGGAGCGGGAGGGATTCGAACCCTCGAGACGGTTCCCCGCCTACACACTTTCCAGGCGTGCGCCTTCGACCACTCGGCCACCGCTCCATCGGGCGGGTTCTAGCCGCAGGGGGACGGGGTTTGCAAGGGGGAGAATGCATGCAAGGGCGGGAAAAGAGCAAAGCGCTTGACATCGACCTGCCACAAGGTTCTGTCGGAAAACTGTCAGGCTTGGCGTTTTCCGGCATTCCGGGGCGGGGGCCGATTTGTAACGCTGGCGCGCGAGCAGAAGGCAAAGGCAGGCGAAACGTGACAGACCACGATTATATCATCGTCGGCGCAGGTTCGGCGGGGTCGGTACTGGCCGACCGGCTGAGTGCGAATGGGCGACACCGTGTCTTGATTCTTGAGGCCGGGGGGCGTGGGCGCAGCCCTTGGATCGCCCTGCCCTTGGGCTATGGCAAAACCTTTTTTGACGAGCGCCTGAACTGGAAATACGAGGCCGAACCGGAAGAGGCGCTCGATGGGCGGCGCGGCTACTGGCCGCGCGGCAAGACGGTGGGCGGATCCGGGGCGATCAACGCGATGGTCTATGCCCGCGGCCTGCCCCACGATTTCGACGATTGGGAGGCGGCGGGTGCCACAGGCTGGGGCTGGAGCACCGTTCGTGCCACTTATGACGCTCTTGAGACGCAGGTCTCGCCCGATGGCACACGGCGCGGCAACGGACCGATCACGGTGCAGGATGTCTCGGACCAGATTCACCCGGTCAACCGGCATTATTTTGCCGCGCTCGATGAATTGGGTCTGCCGCGCACCGACGATCTCAATGACCCGAGTGGCGAAGGCGGCACCGTCTACCGCATCAACACTGCAGGCGGATTGCGCAACTCTTCGGCGCGCGCCTGTCTCAAATCCGCGCTGAAACGCCCGAATGTGACGCTGGTCACAGGGGCCTTGGTTGAACGCCTCGAATTTGACGGCAGCCGGGCGGTCGCCGTTCAGTACCGTCGCGGGGGGCAAAGCCACGTTGCGCGCGCGGGGCGCGAGATCATCCTGAGTGCGGGTGCCGTTACCTCGCCGCGCCTCTTGCAGCTCTCGGGCATCGGCCCGGCGGATACGTTGCGCCAGCATGGCATCACGCCGTTGCGCGATTGCGCCCATGTGGGCGGTAATCTTCAGGATCATCTTGGAATCAATTATTATTTTCGCGCCACCGAACCGACGCTCAACAACGATCTTGCCCCCTTCATGGGCAAGGTGCGCGCGGCGCTGCGTTTTGCCCTGACGCGGCGCGGGCCCCTGTCGCTCTCGGTCAATCAATGTGGCGGCTATTTCCGCTCAAAGCCGGGGCAGAACCATCCCGATCAACAGCTCTATTTCAACCCTGTCACCTATACGACCACGCCTGCGGGCACCCGCTCGGTCGTGCGCCCCGATCCGTTTCCGGGGTTCATCATCTCGTTCCAGCCCTCGCGCCCAACCAGCCGGGGCCGCATCGACATCAGCGGCCCCAACCCCGAGGCGCCGCCCCTCATTCAACCCAATTCGCTCGCGACCGAAGAAGACCGCGCGCAGGTGATCGCGGGGGGCCGCCTGTGTCAGCGCATCATGTCCACGGCTGCACTGACTGCCTTGGTCGAAAGTGCCATGTATCAGGACCTGCGGACCATGGACGATGCCACCATTCTTGACGATTTCCGCAAACGCTGCGGCACCGTGTTTCACCCGGTTGGAACCTGCCGCATGGGATGCGATCCGGCGCATTCCGTGGTCGACCCACGGCTGCGGGTGCATGGGGTCACAGGGCTGCGGGTGGTTGATGCCTCGGTGTTTCCCAATGTCACCTCGGGCAACACCAACGCGCCCACCATGATGCTGGCTTGGCGCGCCGCGGATCTGATCCTTGGGGATGCCTGAGACCCGCTACAAATCAAGGCAGGCGGCGGAAACACCTGATTTTATAGGCGAAAGGCCACGTTCTGCGATTGTCAGCCGACGCGATTCTCCCGATACTGCATCCTATCCAAATCAGAAACAGGCCAGACGGTGACACCAAGAGACCAAGACACGCGCCCTACCGGCCAGAGCACGCCAGAGTTACAGCGCATCCGCACCGTGGCGCAGATCATCATCGCCTTTGCGGTGGTGCTGTTTCTCTTGGTGCAGGCGCGGTTCTTGCTGATTTCTCTGGCCACGGCGATCATTCTTTTCAGCCTCACCTCGGATGCCATCACCTCTATCGCGCGGGTGCGCCTTGGGCCGGTGCGCGTGCCCAATTGGCTGGCCAGCATCGTGGCGCTCTTGCTGATCTCGGCGGCGTTGCTCAGCCTCTCGGCGGTTATCCTGTCCCAGATCAATACGGTGCTGTCCACCACGCTGGCCTATACCGACCGCGCGCCACAGGCGATATCCGCGATGGTGGCCTGGCTCGGGCCTGATGCTGAAGAGGCGGTGTTCAATGCCGTCTCGACCCTTGATGTGGCGGGCTATCTGCGCGCCTTGGCCGGTCAGGCCGGGGGGATCATGCAGGGCACGGTGCTGGTGATCCTTTTTGTTGGCTTTCTCTTTGCTGAGCGGATTTGGTTCACAACCAAGCTCGAAAGCCTCTTTGGCGATACCAAAAAGGCCGAACGGGTGGGCCGCATCATCAGCTCGATCATCCACCGGGTAAACTACTACCTGCTGGTCAAAACGCTGGTCAGTGTCGTGACAGGCCTCATGGTCTATGGCGTGGCGCAGTTTTTCGCGCTCGATCTTGCCGGGGCATTGGGCATCCTGACGTTCGTGCTCAATTATATCCCTTCCATCGGCTCGATTGTGGCCACGGTGCTGGTGGCGCTGGTGGCCTATGTGCAACTGGCGGATGGCACCACGGCGCTGGTGATTTTCCTGATCGTGGGGATCATTCAGTTTATCAACGGCAATATCATTGACCCGATGCTGATGGGCCGCGCGCTGCGCGTCTCCTCGTTTGGCATCATCATCAGCCTTGCGTTCTGGGCGGCGGTCTGGGGGATACCGGGGATGTTCCTGGCCGTGCCGATCATGGTGGCGCTGATGATCGTCTGCAGCCATGTGCCGGGTTTCCGCGCCATCGCTGTGTTGCTGTCGCGGGAAGGGCTGCCCGAAACCGATCAGGATCTTGACGCGCCCAAGCGCAGGCGGGGCTGATCGGCACGGGCCTTTTTCGGAAATCCCGAAACCGGCTTTCAGCCGCTGGAAAAAGCCGATCCTTACATCGGTAAATCCCTTGCCGTTGGCCCCAACGCCCCCCATTCCTTGGGTCAAAGGAGTTGCCACCATGCCGATCACCCCGCTCAAGACCGCCCCCGGAGAGCCGCCGCACACCGCCCATGACGTGGCCGATACCGTCCAGATCATGCTGGCCCGGTTGCGCACGGGCGGCGCACAGGTGGCGCTGGAATATGCACGGCAGCTTGATGGCTGGCAGGGTGGCATCACCGTGACCCACGCCGAGGTTGCCGCCGCCGTATCCCGTGTGCCCGCATCGCTCAAGGCGGATATCCAATGGGCGCATGACAATATCTCGCGCTTTGCCGCCGCACAGCGTGCCACGGCACAGGATATGGAGATTGAACTGCGCCCCGGCCTGCGCGCCGGGCAACGTCAGATACCCCTTGGGGCGGCGGGCTGTTACGTGCCCGGCGGGCGCTATAGCCATATCGCTTCGGCACTGATGACCATCGCCACCGCGCGCGAGGCGGGCGTGGCTGACATCACCGCCGTCTCGCCCCCCTGCGGCGATCAGGGTATTCCCGATGCCATGCTCTATGCGATGGATCTGGCAGGGGCCACGCGCATCCTGACCATCGGCGGGGTGCAGGGGGTTGCGGCCATGGCCTTTGGCCTCTTTGGCGCACCGCCTGCCGATATTCTGGTCGGACCCGGCAATGCCTATGTCGCCGAGGCCAAGCGCCAACTCTTTGGTCCCATCGGCATTGATATGTTCGCAGGCCCGACCGACAGCCTCATTCTTGCCGATGACACGGCCGATCCCGAAACCGTCGCCGCCGATCTGGTTGGACAGGCGGAGCATGGGGTGAATTCGCCGGTCTGGCTCGCGACCACGCATCGGCCATTGGCCGAGGCCGTGATGCTTCGTGCCCCGGCCCTTATCGCCAGCCTGCCAGAGCCGAACCGCGCCGCCGCCACCGCCGCCTGGCGCGATCTGGCCGAGGTGGTGCTGTGCGATACGCCCGAGGACATGGCGCAATATGCCGATGCCAAAGCGCCCGAACATCTGCATGTGCAGGCGCGCGATCTGCCGTGGTGGCGCACACGCTTGAAGGCCTATGGCTCGCTCTTTCTAGGGGAAAACACGACCGTTGCCTTTGGCGACAAGGCGGCAGGCCCGAACCATGTCTTGCCCACCTCTGGGGCTGCGCGCTATACCGGGGGCCTATCGGTGCACAAGTTCCTGAAAACCGTCACCTGGCAAGAGGTGGACGACCGCGCGCTGCCTGATCTTGCGCGCGTGACCGCCAACCTCAGCCGCGCCGAACGGATGGAGGGGCATGCCCGCAGCGCAGACATCCGCACAGGTCCGATTGACCGCGCGGCAACATCGACAGGATAAGACCGCTATATGAGAACCGTGGGCATTCTGGGGGGCATGGGCCCCGAAGCGACCGTGCTGTTGATGCAAAAACTGCTGGCCGCCGTGCCCGCGCGCGACGATAGCGATCATATTCCACTCATCGTGCATCAGAATTCGCAGGTGCCCAGCCGTATCAAGGCGCTGATCGAGGGCACTGGCGAAGACCCCGGCCCGGTTCTGGCTCGCATGGCCTGCGATCTGCAGGCAGCGGGGGCAGAGGCACTGGCGATGCCCTGCAACACGGCGCATCACTACGCGCCCGCCGTTGTGGCCGCCACACCCCTGCCCTTTCTCAACATGCTGGACCTGACGGCGCGGTCGCTCGCCCGCCAAGGCGCGCGACGGGTCGGGATGCTGGCCTCACCCGCAACCCGGCTTGCGAATGTTTTTGCCGCGCCCTTCGCGGCCCATGGGCTGACACCGGTGTTCTTGCCCGATGACAGCGGTATTCTGGCGATTATCCGCGCGGTCAAAGCGGGCGAGGCGCTGGCCACTCTGAAGCCACAGCTTGCGCAAGAGGCTGCTGCACTCCTTGATCATGGGGCCGATCACCTGTTGGTGGCGTGTACAGAACTGTCCTTGATGACAGATGCCCTGCCCGCAACGGCCCCGCATACCGACAGCCTCGATTGCCTCACCCAAGCCATAGTAGACTTTGCAAAGGGCTGAACGCGCTCAATCTTCCAAGTGAAGATAAACCCGGCGGTTGTGGCGGCCTTTCTTTTCGACCTTGCCAAGGCGAAGCCGCCCGATCTCGCCCGTGCGCGCCACATGGGTGCCGCCGCAGGGCTGCAGATCGACCTGATCCGTCCCCTCCCCGATCCGCACCAGACGCACCCGGCCAGACCCCATGGGGGGCGCCACCGACATGGTCTTGACCAGCCCTGGATTGGCGCGCAGCGCGTCATCGGTGATCCACTCTTCGGTCACGGGCAAATCCTGATCCACCAGCTGATTAAGGTAGTCTTCCAGCGTCTCGCGGTCTTCTGGCGCTTCGGGCATGTCGAAATCAAGGCGGCTGCGCGTCTCGGCAACGGCCCCGCCCGAGACCGGCAGCGGGATCACCACCGACAAAAGATGCAGCGCCGTGTGCATCCGCATCAGACGATGCCGCCGGGGCCAGTCAATCGCTTGCCGCAGGGCCGTGCCGATGGGCGGCAAGGCCATAGGCTCTGCCATCACCAGCGCGATCTGTTCCCCCTCGGCCTTGACTGCCGTGGCAATGGGCAGGCTGCGCCCTTGGCACAAAAGCCGCCCGCTATCGCCCGGCTGTCCGCCCCCCATGGGATAAAACAACGTCTGGTCCAGCACGATCCCACCCTCTGGGGTATGCGCCACAACGACACCGGCCGCCTCGGTTTGATAGGCGTCCAGCCGAAAAAGTGGTGTGGTCATCGCCCGTCACCGTCTCCCTCGCCCTCAACATCGCCCTCTGTCAGGGCGGCGGGGCCTTGGTTCGTCATGGGTTTGGCCGGGGCCTTGGGCTCTTGCGCCTCTGCAGTGGCGTTGCGGAACCATACATCCTGTTGCGGAAAGGGAATTTCGATGCCCTCTTCGGCAAAGCGGCGGGCAATCTCGTGGTTCATGTCTGATTTCACACTGGCCACCCAGTTGACATCGCGCAGGATCGCCCGGATCTCGAAATCAAGCGAACTTGCGCCGAAATTCTGGAACAGCACCGTCGGCGGTGGCTGCATCAGCACCATTGGATGTGCCTCGGCCACGTCGCGCAGGATCTTTTCCACCCGGCGCGTATCTGTGCCATAGGCCACACCGACCGGCACAATCACCCGGCCCACGGTATTGCCGCGCGTATAATTGGTGACCGTGCCACTGACGAAATCGGCATTCGGCACGATCACATCCGTGCGGTCAAAGGTCTCGATCCGGGTTGAACGCACCGAGATCGACCGCACATAACCATGCTGCCCGCCGACCTCGATCCAGTCGCCTTCGGAAATCGGCCGCTCGATCAAAAGGATGATGCCCGCCACAAAGTTGGACACGATATTCTGCAGACCAAACCCGATGCCCACCGACAGCGCACCCGCAACGATCGCCAGTGAACTCAGGTCAATCCCCGCCGCCGTGATCGACACCAATGCCGCAAGGAAAATCCCGACATAGCCCACGCCTGACACGATGGCATTGCGCCCGCCCATATCGAGCTTGGTTTTTGGCAGGATCGCATTCTTGAGCGTGCCCTGAATGAGCCGGGTCAGCAGATAGCCAAGGGTAAAGACCACCGCAAGGATCAGAAAGCCCGTGGGCGATAGCGTGATTCCGCCAAAACTGACCCCTTGGGTGAAACTTAGCCACGCCTCTTGCAATTGTGCAGGCCGCGCGCCCCAGATCAGGGCAAAGACCGGCACCGATCCGAGCACGAGGAAAAAGCCCAGAAGCACCGGAAAGAGCGAGTCATCAATGCTCTGTGCGTTGCCACGCAGCATGATATAGACTTCGGACAGCACCCGCTGGACCAGCAGCAGCGCCGCGATCATCATCAACGACAAGAGAGCGGGCAACATCATCGCCTCGGCGGCGGACATATAGCCGATCGCGGACAAAAGCGGCGCAAGCAGCGCCAGCGCCCAGAGGGCACGCGCGAGAATACGCACCAGCTTGCTGCGGAAAGTGAGCTCTGTCTCGGGCTCGTTTGCCGCCGCTTTGCTGTGCCGCATCAAGAGCCGCGCAAGCCGCAGCAACAGCAGCGACGCCAGCACCATCAACGGAAAGATCATGACATTGCGGGCCGCTTCGGACCAATCAAACCCATCGGCAAGGTCCTGCACATAGGCAAACCCCGCAACCACCAATCCAAGAGAGCCGCCACTAAGCCGCCCAGTGGCGCGCTCGGACGGGCCAAGGCTGAGCAACGGCAACTGCCGATCATCGCGGGGAAAGACCCGTAGCGACAACCAACGCGCCAGCAGAAGAATAAAGGCCGCCGCGGGCAGCGACTCGAGCACAAGGTTTCCCCTGGACCCCAAAATCCCGGTCAGAACACCCGCCACAACAATGGACATCACCCCAAGATAGGGCAGCAACCATTCGCCAAACGAAATTGCAAAAGCCGCAAGACGGCGTCCGGCGGTCGGTGTGTCGCCCAATACGCGCGCCGCCAAACGCATTGTCCAAACCCGGCCCCGCGCAATCAGCAAAAGACCGATAAGACCCAGAGCAATCACCCCCGGCAAGTTGCCCTGAAAGCGCGTGCGCCGAAAGCTGCTTTGCCAATTGGTCGCCGTCTCGGCCCGGACTGTATCAACCGCGCGGTAAAGTTCCTTGACCGCTGTCGGCCAATGCAACGGGTTCACCGGCGATGGCCCAAGCCGCAACAGCGCTTGGGTCTGCCGGTCGCGGATCGCCCCATCAATATTTGTGACCAGCCCATCGGCGCGGCTGCGCGCCAGATCGGCCAGCTTCACCGGTGCCTCTAACCGGGCCAGACGCCGGTTAAGTTCCGCACGCTGCGCTGCGATGTCCTCGGCTTCTTCGCCGGTCTCGGGCACGGGCCCCAAAGCGGCGATTTGATCGCGCACAGTTCGGATCGCAGTGGAATTCAAGCCCTGCATCTCAACAAACTGTTGCCGCCAACCGTTGATCTGGGCGCGCATGTTTTCCAGTTGCCCGGTGGAGGCCTCGCCGTTGGCAAGCATCTCGTCGGCATCGGCCGCAAGTTCCTCCCACGTCACATAATCGACCGCGTCAGGCGTATGCTGCCCCTGCGCGAGCGCGGTATCGGGCACAGCAACTGCCGCGCCCAACGCCAGACAGAGGACTAGGCCAAGCAGCCGCAGCATTCTTGTCACCCCGCGAAAACCCCCGGAATCGAGCGCGGAGCCTGATCCAGCCAATCTGGCGTCGGCAGGTTGTTGGCGCGCAGGAATTCGGGATTGAAAAGTTTGGACTGATAGCGCGTGCCGTAATCGCACAGGATCGTCACGATGGTATGGCCCGGCCCCATGTCGCGGGCCATCTGCATAGCGCCAGCGATATTGACACCGGTCGAGGCCCCCATGCACAGCCCCTCATGCTGAAGCAGGTCAAAGACAATCGGCAACGCTTCGGCATCGGGCACCTGACAGGCGAAATCTGGCGTGAAACCCTCAAGATTGGCCGTGATGCGCACCTGCCCGATCCCCTCGGCAATCGACGAGCCTTCGCTCTCCAACTCGCCTTTGGTGTACCAAGAAAAAAGCTTTGCGCCCATCGGATCGGCGATACCCACCTTGACGCCCTTGGGTTGCAGCGCCATGCCGACCCCGGCCAAGGTGCCACCCGACCCCACCGCGCAGATAAAGCCATCAACCTTGCCGCCGGTTTGTTCCCAAATCTCGGGGCCGGTTGTTTCGATATGCGCCTGACGGTTGGCCACATTGTCGAACTGATTGGCCCAGATCACACCGTTAGGTTCGGTTTTCGCAAGCTCAGCGGCCAATCTCTCCGAATAGCGGACAAAATTGTTCGGATTTGAATAGGGTGCTGCGGGCACTTGCACCAAATCGGCACCGGCCAGACGCAGCATATCCTTCTTTTCTTGGCTCTGGGTTTCGGGGATCACGATCACCGTCTTGAACCCAAGAGAGGCCCCGACCAGCGCAAGACCGATGCCGGTATTGCCTGCCGTCCCCTCGACAATCGTACCGCCGGGTTTCAAATCACCGCGCGCGATGGCGTCGCGGATGATAAAGAGCGCGGCACGATCCTTGACCGATTGACCGGGGTTGAGAAACTCGCATTTGCCCAAGATGTCACAGCCAGTTTCCTCACTGGCGCGGCGCAAACGAATGAGCGGGGTATTCCCGACAGCGGCGGCCAAATCCTGTGCAATGCGCATCTCTCATGCTCCTGTAGGCAAAGTGTTCCCTTGGGTTTAGGCGCTTGGAGAACGGAACTCAAGCGGATGCACGCAGCCGTGCGCGCATCCGCTCAAGCCACAGAAGACAGAGGATCAGCGGCCCATTATTGGCCTCTCCACTCTTCACAAGCGCCATTGCCTGCGCGAAATCAATCACATGCGTGCGAATATCCTCATGCTCCGTGGCCAGACCGCCGCGCCCCTGTTCCAGATCGGGCAGGTCGCAAATCCCCAGAAAGAGGTGAAAGAATTCGGTCGAATATCCCGGCGTGCAATAGTGCTGGGAAATCTTCTCGAGCGCGCGCAGCGTCAGCCCCGCCTCTTCCAGACATTCGCGGTGCGCGGCCTCTTCGGGGCTCTCGCCTCCGTCAATTCGCCCGGCGACGGGCTCCAACATCCACGGGCGCGGATCGCCGCGCCCATAAGGCCCCATGCGGAACTGCTCTACCAAGAGCACCCGGTCGCGCACCGGATCATAGGGCAGCACAAGGGCGGCATCGGTGGCGACAAACACTTCACGCCGCAAGGTATCGCTTGGCGTGCCATCAAAACGGGGATGCCGCAACGTATAGGCGCGGCCAAGGAAAAACCCCGCATGGGTGATTTCGCAGGCGATCTCTTGTACGGTCGCAGCCTCGGTCGCACTGCGCACATCGGCGGGCGCAGGCGTCTGCGCCGCCACCCGCCCCGATGCGCGCGACATGATCATGGGCAATCCCGCGTATAGGTCTTGCCCCGCAACACGGCCCCTCAAGCTGAGTATCTCTTGAACTGCATAGCGCAGGATCGGAGCGGCGCGGCGCGACCAGTCTTGGGCATCCCAGTCCATGGGGCCCGGCCGACCAGGAAAGACACGCGCAGCGACGGGGCGGCCGTCTTGACTGACGGTAATGACATCCGAACGCCCCAAGCCAAGCGCCTCGGCGATGAAGGTCACCCCCTCCACTGTGTCGGGTTCTGAGACCAACCACCCGTCTACGGCCCCTAGCCCCCGGCGTAGTCCCGCCAAAGGCAGGGGCGCGTCATCACAGCAAATCTGCATGCCCTCGGCGCGCGCCTCAGCCGCAACAAGACCCGGCAAGGCTCCCTGCAAAACGGTGATGTCAGCCAAGGGACCGTACAGAAAAACCGGTGTCACGACCACCGATGCGAGACCCATTCCGAAACGACGCCCACCACGATCCCGCCGGTGACCAATGCGCCGATCAATGGCCCGTTGATCATCGTCATGCCATAGTCAACCATCAAGTCGAACATCGCGGTCAGGCCCTTGATCACCCCGTCATAACGGTTATCGAGCGCACGTTTGAGCATCTCATTCAGGCTCTGAAGAAAGAGCGCCCAAAACACCAGTGCGGCGACCCCGGTCAATCCGGCGCTGAACCCTTCGGCATAGCCATAACCCAGCCGCCTGCCCGTCACGCGCCAGCCGCAAATCGCGCCAAGCACGACATTGACTACGTTGAACCAGCCGAAATTGGTATCTTCCGGCATAAGCGGACGAAAGAGCTCTGATCCAAACCATCCCACAATGCTAAGTCCGATCGCCGCGACCAGCCGCGCGGCGGTGGGCATTTGATCTGTAACGGGCATCTATCCAGGCCTTGCGATGGTGATCTGCGTCACATCGCAACTACCCCCTTTGAAGGCCCCCGCGCAAGAGGTCAGATAGAAATTCCACATCCGGCGAAACCGGTCGTCAAAGCCCATATCGGCGATTTCGTCCCACTTGTCGTTGAACGCCTGATGCCAGCGGCGCAGGGTTTGGCTATAGCTTTCGCCAAATTCGATAGAGCGCGCAACACTCAGCCCCGCGCGCTCGATCTCGGCGCGCAACGCGGTGGGGCTGGGCAGCATACCGCCCGGAAAGATGTATTTCTGGATGAAATCCACATCGGTACGATAGCTTTCCCACCGCCTGTCCTCGACCGTGATGATCTGGAGCGTGGCCAGCGCACCAGGATTTAGCCGCTCGCGCAGACTGTTGAAAAACACCGGCCAATAGCGCTCGCCTACGGCCTCGAACATCTCGATGCTGGCGATGCCATCATAGGTGCCGCGCTCGTCGCGGTAATCCTGCAACTTGAGCGTGACCCGATCAGACAGCCCGGCGCGCGCAATCCGGTCCTGCGCATATTTCAACTGTTCCGCGCTGATCGTGAGGCCCGTCACGCGCAACCCCCGCTCTTTGGCTGCGTATTCGGCAAAGCCCCCCCAACCACAGCCGATTTCCAGCACGTGATCGCCGGGCTTCACCCCCATCTGATCCACCATGCTGGCATATTTGGCGATCTGTGCCTGTTCCAGACTGTTCTGACCGGGCTGAAAAATTGCACTGGAATAGGTCATGGTTTCGTCCAGCCAGAGGCTGTAGAACTCATTGCCCAGATCATAGTGGTAGCTGATGTTGCGCTTGGCTTGGGTCTTGGAATTCCGTTTGAACCAAAAGCGGATGCGCTCGTAAATCTGCGCCAGCCTTTGACCGGGATAGCCGTTGTAAATGCCGTCATTGTCGTCGTTGAGAAGATCCATAAAGGATTGAAGGTCCGGCGTGGACCAGTCCCCATCCAGATACGCCTCGCAAAAGCCCAGATAGCCCTCGCGCACCAGCCGCGCAAACACCTCGGTGTCGTGGATTTCCAGCACCGCGACCGGGCCGGGGCGCGGCCCTTCGGCGCGGAACACACGGCCATCGGGCAGGCGAATATCAAGCCGTCCGGCGTCGATATTGCGCGCCACGCCAAAGCAACGGCTGAAATAGCGCGGCAGGCCCGTCTGGCCGGTGGTGTCGGTCAGGATCATACGTTCGGTCCCTTTTTCCTTTTGCGGCGCGTCAATCGCCGATCTTGCGGTCAGTATGGTCATGTTTCAAAACTCCCGCGCTTCATAGGCGTTGAGCGCTCTTTGTCGCCCCTGTGACAAATCAACAATCCGACCCGGATAGAGCATCGACGGATCAAGCTGCCAGGCGCGCGGCACCGCCTTGAAATAATCCAAGGCCGTGGCGGGCGGGGTGCGCTGCCCCTCAGCGATCCAACGCCGGGTATAGGCCCCGCCACGGTCGAACTTGTCCAACTGTGTCTCGGGATTGAACACCCGGAAATAGGGGGCGGCATCCGGGCCACAGCCCGCCGCCCATTGCCAGCCCATCGCATTCGAGGCCGGGTCCCAATCGGTCAGACATTCGGCGAACCAGTCGAGACCAATCTTCCAATGGGTCATCAGATGCTTGGTGAGGTAAGAGGCCACGATCATCCGCGCGCGGTTATGCATCTTGCCGGTCACATACATCTCGCGCATGGCGGCATCGACAAAGGGTTCGCCGGTGCGGCCCTGTTTCCACGCAATGACCTCGGGATGATCCGCATCGGTGGACCATGGAAAGGCATCCCAATCGGTCCGCCAATTGCCGCTCAGAATATGTGGCGTGTGATACATGAGGTGATAGGCAAACTCGCGCCAGACCAGTTCCTTGAGCCATGTCTCTGCGCCTTTGGCCCCGCCATGCAAGGCCCGCTGCCCCGCATGCCAGCACTGGCGCGGCGAGATTTCCCCATAGGTCAGGTTTTCCGAAAGCGCAGAAGTTGCATCGACCGACGGAAAATTCCGGGCGTCCTGATACTGCGCAATCGCCCCATCGGCAAAGGCGTGCAACCGCTCCATCGCCGCGGCCTCGCCCACCCGCTGATAGGGCAAGCACACGTCGGCCCCCCGATGCATGGCGGCCCCCATCTGCCAATCATCCAGCCTGTCAGAGGCGGGCCAAACCTTGGGGGCCGGGATTTGCCCGGGCGCTGTCAGCGGCATCGCCACGTCGCGATCCTTCACCGCGCGCCACATCGGGCTGTAAACGCGGTAAAACCCGCCGGTCTTGGTCTCAACCGTCCAAGGCTCGAACATCACATGGCTCGGGTGGCTCTGTGCGTCCACCCCTGCCTCACGCAGCGCGGATTTCACCGCCTTGTCGCGCGCGATGGACTGCGGATCATAAAGCCGCGACCAGTGCACCGCCCCTGCCCCGGTTTCAGCCACCAGCGCACGCAGCGCATCCAGCGCCGCGCCCCGGCGCAGGATCAAGCGGCTGCCGCACGCCGCCAGATCACGTGCAAGCGACGCCAGCGACAGGCCCAGACGCCATTTTGGTGCAGCGCCCAGAGCTTCGACGCTCTCATCATGGATGAAAACAGGAATAACCGCGCCGCCGCCTGCAAGCGCCGCACAGAGTGCCGGGTGATCGGCCAGACGCAAATCGCGCCGTAGCCATACGATTGATGGTGCTATATCCGTCATCCCCTGCCCCGGTCTTTGGTTGCAATACGGGCCGGGGACGCGGGCGGATCAAAGAATATCATCAAGGGCGGTTAAGAGTTTGTCGACCTCGGCGCGGGTCGTGTAATGCACAAAACTCAGGCGCAACACGCCGCGCTCTGGGTCAACGCCCATCGCCGTCAGGGGTCGCACAGCATAGAAATCGCCGCCTCCCGCCATGATCCCATGCTGCGCCAGTTGCGCCGCCGCCTCGGCCCCCGGCCGATTGAGCGCAACAGCCACGGTCGGCGCTTTTTGTTCAGCCTCGACCGGGCCGATTAGCCGCGCAGAATTGCGATCCTTTAGGAAATCCAAGAGCGGCTGCAAAAGTGCTGTTTCATGCCCGCGCATCAGGTCATGGACCCCGACCGCCCGCGTCACGGCATCGCCTGTGATCCCGTGATGCGCCGCCAGATCGTCGATATAATCCGCCATACCGGCGCTTGCCGCGACCTGTGCGTGATCCGGGCCCGCTGGCGTAAACCGTTTATAGAGCGTGCCTGCGTTGAAATAATGCGCCTGATTGGGCAAGAGATTGCCCAGTTCCCGCCGGATCACCATGATCCCTTGATGCGGCCCATAGGTTTTATAGGCCGAAAAAAGGTAGATATCCGGCCCCATGCCCCCCACATCCGGCAGGCCATGCGGCGCATAGCTGACCCCATCGACACAGACAAAGGCCCCGGCGGCATGGGCCAGCGCCGTAATCTCGACCACCGGGTTGATCGCCCCCACAACGTTGGAGCAATGCGGAAAACACACCAGTCGCACCCGGTCATCGAGCAGGTTCTCGAGATCGGCCGGGTCAAGCAAACCGCTCTCGGGGTTGATCTTCCACTCGCGCACTTCGAATCCTGCGTCCGCCAACCGCCGCCACGGCCCGGAATTGGCCTCGTGATCCTGATTGGTGACGATGATCGCATCGCCCGGTTCCATCCACTGCCGGAATGCCTGCGCCAGAACATAGGTATTCTGCGTGGTCGAGGGGCCAAAGCTCAGCTCATCGGTGGCCACCCCCATCATCGCCGCCAGTCGCTCCCGCGCCTCGTCCATCTCGGCCCCGGCCAATTGGCTCGCCTCATAGGGCGCGTAGGGCTGCACCTTGCGTTGCCGATAATACCGCTCCAGCCGCGCAATCACCGGGCCGCAGGTATAAGAGCCACCGGCATTCTCAAAAAACGCTTGTTCCTCAAGGCTTGGCTCGGCAAAGGCCGGAAATTGCGCACGCACGAAATCTGTATCGAGTGTCATCACTGTCCCCATTGTCCCTTTTTGCGGCCACAAAACAGCAAAGCCCCCCGGCGCGCAAGCGCCGGAGGGCCTTGAACCGCATGACCATGGGTCGCTCAGAGGATCTTTCGCTCACTCTGCAAACCGCGAAAGATCGCCCAGCACATCACCAACAGCACCAATGTAAACGGCAGGCCAGTCGAGATCACCGCCGATTGCAGCGCCGTAAGGCCCCCGCCGATCAAGAGAACAATCGCGACGGCCCCCTCAAAGATGCACCAGAACACCCGCTGCGGCACCGGCGCATCAACCTTGCCGCCCGCCGTGATCGTGTCGATCACAAGACTGCCAGAATCCGATGAGGTGACAAAGAACACCACCACAAGAACAATCCCGATGGTCGAGGTGATTGTCGCCAAGGGCAAAGGATCAAGCATCTGGAAGAGTTTAAGCTCCAGAGGGGCATTTTGTGCCGCCTCATAGCCCCCGGCAATCACCTGATTAAGCGCGGTGCCGCCAAAAACACTCATCCACAGGACACAGACCAGCGACGGAATGAGCAACACGCAGATCACGAATTCCCGCACCGTGCGGCCCCGGCTGACACGCGCAATGAACATGCCCACAAAGGGCGACCAACTGATCCACCACGCCCAATAGAACGCCGTCCAGCCCTGCATGAAATTGGTATCTTCGCGCCCAAAGGGATTGGACAGCGCGACAAGGTTTTGCAGATAGGCCCATAGGCTGTCGAAAAAGAACGTGAGCAGGAAAATCGGGCCACCCACAAAGAACACGAACAGCAGCAACAGCGCCGCCAAGCCCATGTTGATCTCGGACAGCACCTTGACCCCGCCATCAAGACCGCGCACCACCGAGACTAGGGCAATCGCCGTGATGCCTGAAATCAACAAGACCAAAAGAAGGCTCGAATTCTCAACGCCACTGTCTTCGGTATTGCCATACGAGATGCCCAGGAATGCGCGCGTGCCCTCTGCCGCGTCGCCCGACCCATAGAGAAAGGTCAGCCCCGACGCCGCCTGCTCTGCCCCAAAGCCCAGCGACGTGGCCAGACCAAAGAGCGTGGCAAAGACTGCCAGCGTGTCGATCGCATGGCCCCACCAGCCCCAAACCCGTTCGCCCAGGATCGGATAAAAGGCCGAGCGCAGCGTGAGCGGCAGACCCTTGTTATAGCTGAAAAGCGCCAGTGCCAGCGCCACCACTGCGTAAATCGCCCAAGGGTGCAGACCCCAGTGAAAGATGGTGGCCGCCATGCCAAGGCGTGACGCCGCCTCGGGATCACCGCCAGCCGCGCCAAGCGGGGCCCAATCGCTGCGCGCACCGCCCTCCATCGCCGTGCCGCCCAAGGCGCTGGAAAAATGGCTCATCGGCTCTGACACGCCAAAGAACATCAGGCCAATGCCCATTCCGGCTGCAAAAAGCATCGCGAACCAGCCCAGATAGCTGTAATCCGGCGTCGCCTCATCCCCGCCCAGCCGCACGCGGCCATAGGGGCTGACGATCAGGAAAAGGCAGAAGATCACGAAGACATTGGCAGCACTCAAGAAGAACCAGTCAAACCCTTGGGTGACTGACGCAAACAGCCAGTCAAACACCGATGCCGCATGACCGGGCAGCGCCAGTGCGTAGAACACAAAGATCACGATGCTAAGGCCCGAGATGAAAAAGACCGGGTTATGAATATCGAGACCAAAGGGCCCCACCTGTGGTTGCACATTGTCCTGCCCGATCTCGTACACTGTCTCGATCAGGTCCGACTGCCCTTCGGGCGCGGGTATGCCTTGATTGGTTGTTTCGTCGGCCATCTGGCCCCCTTTGCTTGTTTTTCTGCTGCCCGTTGCGCCCGTAGCAGCGGACAAAGGCGACGCACCAGTGCGGCACGTGGCAGCGCTTCGAGGTCTCGCGCACGAAAGAAGCAGACACGCTGTCCGCAGGCGCACCGGGCCTTGCATGCCCGGATCGTCACAACCTTTTAGCAAGAAACCGCCCAAAACTGCAACCCGGCGGCACGGAAACGTCACGTTTGCGACCTGCATCATGTCGCCAAACGACAATCACAAAGGGATTCGCGCGCCCTGTTTTCATGGAAAGCCGATTTCAGTTTCGTTGCGCAGCGGATCAATCCGGTTGAACCCCGCGCACAGATGGCCGCAATTCCACACCTCAATGGTCGTAATTTGCGCACGGAGCGCCGGATTACCCGCTCGTTACACAGGCCTCGGCGTGGGAAAATGACGGGATGGGGCAACAGGCCGATTTCAGAGCCACACAAGGACCCCGCTCAATCGCAATGGATCAGGGACGTCACAGATGAGTATAAAACCCCCTTTCACAGATCTCGAGATAAAAACCGCCCCACAGGGGTTCTACGAGGGCTATAGCTTGCCCATCGCGCTGATTTCCAAAACCTCGATGGCGCTCTTGGTGATCTGGGCGCTGGTCTGGCCGCTCAATGCCAATGCCACGCTGTCGAGCCTCAACTGGTCGCTCCTCGAAGGGTTCAACACCTTCTATATTCTCGCCACCGGCATGTTTGCCTTTTTCCTCTTCATCGTGGCGCTTTTGCCCGCGACGGGCAGGCGCATGATGGGGCGCGTGGGCGAAAAACCCGAGTTTTCAAACTTCTCTTGGTTCTCGATGATGTTCGGTGCGGGTCTTGGTGTGGGTCTCATGGTGTTCGCCACGGCGGAACCGCTGGGCCTCTGGGGCTCGAACCCCGAGACTGTGACCGGGGCCGTCATCGGCAACACGGCAGAGGGCGTGACCCCGGCCTATCGCTACACCTTTGCGCATTACGGCTTTCACGCCTGGGCCATCTATGTGGTGACAGGGCTCAGCCTTGCCTATTACGCCTATACGCGGGACATGCCGCTGACCATCCGTTCGGCGCTGACCCCGTTGCTGGGGCGTGCTGCCAACGGCATTTTGGGTGATCTTGTCGACATTCTGGGCGTCGTGGCCACAATTCTCGGCGTGTCCGTCACCATCGGCTTTGGCGTGTCGCAATTTGTCGATGGCGTCTATGCGGTCAGTGGCATGGAATGGCTGATGAACACCACGGGCGAGGCCCCAAAACCCACCACCGCAGGCCTCATCGCCGCCCTGCTCGCGATCATGGGCCTGTCGATCCTCTCGGCGGTCTCGGGCGTGGGACGCGGCATCAAATATCTCTCGAACCTCAACCTCGTGTTGTCGGTGGTTCTGTTGCTGGTCTTTATCGTCTTTGGCTCTTTCGCCTTTGCCATGACCAAATACGCAACGGCCCTTGCCGATTACATCCTGCACTTCACCTCGCTGTCGTTTAACGCCTATGGGCCGCTCTCGTCCGAGGCCTTTGCCGCTGCGCTTCCCACCGAAGCGGCCCCGCTTGCCGCCGACCTTTACGGGGGCGCAACGAACGCATGGGGCAGCTTTGACGGCTTTGTCGGCGGTCTGAGCGGTGCCGCCGCTGAGCTGCCCGAAGCAACCAAGATCGCCGCCTACGAGGCCGGTGCCCAAGGTCGCCTGTTTGGCTGGCAGGCGGGTTGGACAACCTTCTACTGGGCGTGGTGGATCGCGTTTTCGCCCTTCGTTGGCCTGTTCCTTGCGCGCATCTCGAAGGGACGCACCGTGCGGGAATTCATTCTCGGCTGTGTGATTGCCCCGGCGCTTGTGTGCTTTGCTTGGATGACCATCCTCGGCGCGACGGCGATTGATCTTGAGCTCAGCGGTGTGGCGCAAGGGGCCATCATCGGGGCCTCCAACACCAATAAGCTCTTCGTCACACTAGGCTTCATGATTGATGGCGGGCTGCTGACGGCTGTGACGATCATGTGTGTGGTGCTGGTGCTGACCTTCCTCGTCACCTCGGCAGACTCAGGCATCCTCGTGATGAACACGATCATGTCAGGGGGTCAGGCGGAAACCGGCATCAAACACCGGATCATCTGGGGCGTCATCCTTACGCTGGTGATCGGCGCGCTGATCATCGCGGGCAATTCGGGGGCCTCTGCCGACCCGTTCGAGGCGCTGAAGAACGCCATGATCATCGGCGCACTGCCCTTTGCCATGGTGATGGTGTTGATGGTGGTGGCGTTGACCAAGGCGCTCTACCGCGATCATCTGCGCGACAAGCACGGGCTTTTGGCCGAACAACCGGCAGAATAATCCCACCGCAGAACCCGAGCAAAATGACGCCGCGCCCCTCGCGCGGCGTCAGCCGTTCGACAAGGTCCGATCCTTGTAATACGCCAGAACATAGAGCCGAATCGCCGTCGCCAACCCGGTCTCGATGCCGCGACCCGCATCAATTTCGGCAGCCAAAACATTGAGAGCCATGGATTTTTCCTCGGCAATCTCGCGAAATGCCTGCCAGAACTCATCCTCAAGAGACACGCTGGTGCGATGCCCGCGCAGGGTAAGCGAGCGTTTGACCGGGCGCGCCCCCGTCATAGGTCAGACAGGGGGGCGCTGCCCCCGTCCTGGATGATATCCAGGACTCCCCCGAGGTATTTTGCGCCAGATGAAGCCAAACTCAGTCCTCGTCCCGGCGATGCTGGTCAAGCGTGGCGCGCGCCTTGTCGGTCTGCGCCTGCTCCAGCGCCTTTTGCGCCTTGGTCCGGCCAAAGCGCGCGGCATTCTCCTCTGCGCGGGCCTTGTCCTTGGCCCGCGCCTTTTGCTTGCGCACCCGGTTCAGATTAACCGGGGCATCGCTCATTTCGGGCCGATCATGTCTTCGGGGCGCACCACGCGATCAAAAGTCTCGCCATCGACAAAGCCAAGCGCGATCGCTTCTTCGCGCAACGTCGTGCCGTTCTTATGCGCCGTCTTGGCAACCTTGGTGGCATTGTCATAGCCGATGGTGGGCGCCAAGGCCGTCACCAGCATCAGGCTTTCCTGCATCAGCTTTTCGATGCGCGGGCCATTGGCCTCGATCCCGTTGAGCATCCGCTCTGTGAAGCTGTCGGCGGCATCGCCCAAAAGCTGCATGGATTGCAACAGGTTATAGGCCATCATCGGATTGTAGACGTTCAACTCGAAATGCCCCTGAGAGCCTGCGAACTTGATCGCGGCATCATTGCCCATGACATGGGCGGCCACCTGCGTCAGCGCCTCGGCCTGTGTCGGGTTGACCTTGCCCGGCATGATCGAGCTGCCCGGCTCGTTCTCGGGCAGGATCAATTCGCCCAGACCCGACCGCGGACCCGACCCCAGAAACCGGATGTCATTGGCGATCTTGTAGCAAGACCCGGCCACAGTGGCGAGCGCGCCCGACAGGAACACCATCGCATCATGCGCCGCCAGCGCCTCGAATTTGTTGGGTGCCGTGACAAACGGCAGGCCGGTGATCTCGGCCATTTGTGCCGCAACGGTCGTATCCCAGCCCTTCGCAGTATTCAGACCGGTGCCCACAGCGGTGCCGCCCTGTGCCAGTTCATAGATACCGGGCAGGCACAGATTGACCCGCGCGATGCCCTGCCGCACCTGATGGGCATAGCCCGAAAATTCCTGCCCCAGCGTCAGCGGCGTGGCGTCCTGCGTATGGGTGCGGCCGATCTTGATGATGTCCTTGAACTCTTCTGATTTGGCCTCAAGCCCGGCCAAGAGCTTGGCCAATCCCGGCAAAAGCACGTCGCGCGCCGTCATGGCGGCAGCAATATGCATAGCGGTGGGGAATGTGTCGTTGGACGATTGCCCCATATTCACATGGTCATTGGGATGCACCGGATCTTTGGAGCCGATGACACCGCCCAAGATTTCAATCGCGCGGTTGGCGATAACCTCATTGGCGTTCATGTTGGATTGCGTGCCTGATCCGGTCTGCCAGACCACCAGCGGGAAATTGTCGTCGAATTTGCCCGCGATGACTTCGCCCGCCGCTTGGATGATGGCATCGGCGCGGCGCACATCCAGCGCACCGCTGGCCTTGTTCGCCTGTGCACAGGCCTGTTTGATCACGCCAAGCGCGCGCACGATGGCCACGGGCTGTTTTTCCCAGCCAATCGGGAAATTCATGATCGAGCGCTGCGTCTGTGCGCCCCAATATTTGTCATTCGGCACCTCAAGGGGGCCAAAGCTATCGGTTTCGGTGCGGGTGGCGGTCATGGCAAAGCCTTTCGTGACGGGTTTGCCCCGTTCATACCGCAGTTCTGCAAAAGATCAATGCTGTATACGACGGGATACAAAGACCGCAGACCGCGACACAGCGCCCGTTACTTGCGAAAACTGTCGAGCCGCACCACCTCGGCCTTGCCAGGGCTGGGATCGTCATCGGGTGGGTCGGTATCATCCAACTCGTCGATATCGTCATCCACTTCCTGCGTCTCAAAGCGCAGGCCGAATTCGACCGAAGGATCAACAAAGGTCTGGATCGAATCATAGGGCACATACAGACGCTCGGGCGCGTCGCCAAAATTCAGCGTCACGCCAAACCCATCGTTCGTAACCTTGAGGTCATCATACCAATGCTGCATCACCACCGTCATTTCCGACGGATAGCGCTGTTTCAACCAATCGGCGAGCTTGGCCTCGGGGTGTTTGGTGTCAAACGTGATGAAGAAATGATGCGCCCCGGGCAAACCCTCGGCCTGCACCTTGCTCAGCACCTCTTGGATGAGGCCGCGCATGGCACGATGCATAAGATTTCCGTAGTCGATTGATCGAGACATGTTTGACCCTTGGGGAATTGCTGCATGCCAGCATAGGGGATTCGAAACAAAACAAAAGACCCGCAATGCGCGCCTCAGATCAAAACATGAACCACCCCCGCCAGCGCCGCCATAAGCGCCAGAACCGGCACCATTGGCAGGCGAAGACCCAGCAATAAACCGCCCGCAACCGCCACATAGACCGCATCGCGCAGAGAAAAACTGCTGATCTCGGGCTGGGGGCCAAAGGCACCCATCGTCACCTGCCCGAACAGAACATGCAGCGCGAACCACACCGAAAGGTTGAGGATGACACCCACCACAGCCGCCGATATCCCCGCCAAAGCCCCCTTGAGACGGGGCCGCGCAAGGATCTGTTCGATATAGGGGGCCCCGGTGAAGATCCACAAAAAGCAGGGAATGAACGTCACCCAAAGCGTAAGACAGGCCGCCAAAACCGCCATGCCCACTCCGCCCTGCGCATAGCCCGCCAAAAGGCCCACAAACTCGGTCACAAGGATCAATGGCCCCGGCGTGGTCTCGGCAAGCCCAAGCGCGTCGATCATCTCAGCCGTGGTCAACCAGCCCTTGGTCGCCACCACGGTTTCGGTCATATAGGCCAGCACCGCATAGGCCCCGCCAAAGGTCACCACCGCCAATTTACTGAAGAAAAGCGCCAGATCAGTCAGAAACGCGGCCCCTGTGCCCCAGACCAGCAGCACCGGCGCGGCCCAGAGCGCACCCCATACAAGCGCGGTCGCCACAGTCTGAGAGAGCGCGACAGGCACAGGGGCGACCATGCTCGCATCCACCGCCACACCGCGATGCGACCACCCGCCCCAGAGCGCCGCCGCCGCGATGATCAACGGAAAGGGCACCGACAAAAAGAACATCGCGACAAAGCCCAGGCCCGCCAGAACCCAGCTGTCCCAGCCCTTGAGGGCGCGCCGTGCCAACTTGAGCAAGGCTTGCAGCACGATCACCACCACCGCCGCCTTGATGCCCAAAAACACCGCCTGCACCAGCGGCAGATCGCCATAGGTGGCATAGCCAAGACCAAGTACCAGGATCACCGCCGCACCCGGCAGCACAAAGAGAAGCCCGGCAATCAACCCGCCCAGCACCCCGCGCAGCCGCCAACCGGCATAGGTGCAAAGCTGCATCGCCTCTGGCCCCGGCAAGAGCATGCAAAACGACAGTGCGCCCAGAAATTGCTGTTCGGTCAGCCAGCCGCGCCGCTCTACCAATTCGTCATGCATCATCGAGATTTGCGCCGCCGGCCCACCAAAGCTCAAAAGACCAATGCGGGCAAAGCTGCGAAAGATCAGGGCAAGGGGCGGCGCGTTCATATGTCTTTGTCGCGCGCCACGCGACGACACGCAAGACATAGTTTTATGACGCCAGTTCCGCGCCTTATGGATCATTATTAAAGTGAAAGTGCAGGCTTCTGTTGCCAGGTGCCTGCGAACCCCGCCTTACGCGGCTAAGCGCAAGGGCTTAAGTTTCGGTTTGGTTACTGCTTACGCAGCAACGGCCACCGGAGCACGGTTGTCATTTGCAACTGTACGTTTCGGACCGATAACGGTGGTACCTCACCGGGACAAAGCATAACCCCTTTAGACGTTCGTCGATCCTATTTCGACCCCATGATCCCCAAATGAAGGATGTTTGGTGGAGTCGCCGGGTACCGCCCCCGGGTCCGATCCGCTTATTACGAGCGCGTTTATGTCCATAGTCCGCTTGCGCGAACACCCCATACATAGGCGCTCTGAGGCCGCTTGCAAAGGGGGTGCCGGTCACCTTGGCGAAAGTTTAAGCCAGATCCCGTCACGCCCCCGCACCGTCAGATGCGCCACCGGCACCGGTGGGCGCTCGGCCACCGGGCGCAGGCGATAGGCCCGAACCAGCATGGCCAACAACAGCGGCCCCTCAATCATCGCAAACCCCGCCCCGGTGCAAACCCGCTGCCCGGCGGAAAACGGGATGAACGCCTCGCGCAGACAGGTCTTGCCATTCTCGGTGCCATAGCGCGCCGGATCGAACCCATCGGGATTATCCCAAAGCCGTTCGTGCCGATGCAAATGCCACGGGCTGATCACCACCTGCGCGCTACGTGGAATATCACGGTTACGGAACCTTTCGGGGCAGGCCGTCTCGCGTACCATCATCGGCACCGGCGGATAGAGGCGCAGCGTCTCGCGAAACACATCGCGGGTAACACGCAACCGTGCCATATCGGAAAACTCTGGCGCACGGGGGCCAAAGACCGCCTCTGCCTCTTCGGCCACCCGCTCTTGCCACTCGGGATAGAGCGCCAGAAGATACAGCGCCCAAGCCAGCGCCGACGCGCTTGTCTCATGCCCCGCGAGGAAAAAGATCGCCACCTGATCAACCATCTCTTCGGTGTCAAACCGCGCGCCGGTTTCCGGATCGGCAGTGGTCATGATCTTGGTCGCCAAATCGTCGGGCGCGGTGCCCGCCGCAATCTCGGCCTGCCGCCGGGCGGTCAATTCTGTGATCAGCCCCCGGATGGCCCGCGCCGTCACCCGCGTCTGACGGCGATGAAATCGTGGAAACCAACCGGGCAAGGGCACAAAGGCGGCAAGGTTCAGAACGGGTTGCATGCGCTGATGCGCCTTGAAGGCGTCAAACACCTGCGCGGCGGTGCGATCCTCGATGGGCAGCGAAAACAGCGTGCGAAAGATGACATCAGCAGCGGCATGGCTGGTGTGGCCCTCAATATCAAACCCTCTGCCATCGGCCAGCGGGGCCAACCGCGCAACCGCCCCCTGCCCGGCTGTGACCATCGCGGCAAAGGTATCGCGCAACCGCCCGCCTTCGAATGCGGGATCAATGATGCGCCTCTGCCGCTTCCATGTCTCGCCATTAGTGACAAAGACCGATTGCCCCAGCAGGGGCCGCAACCCCTCGGACACGCGGGTGGATTTCGGGAAATCATCGGGGCGTTGTTTCAGCACCAGATCAACCAGGCCCGTGTCATTACACAGGTAAGAGCGAAAGAACGGCGTGCGAAATTCAGCCATCCACGCGCGATAGAGCCGCGCAGGCTGTGCCGACAGAATATCGGCCCGAAAGAGCCGCAGATACCGCCAGAGCGACACAGCATCGGGGCGCGCGGGCGGCTTGGGCGGGATCATGGGGCCAGGCTCGTGTACCGCGAGGTGGCACGCTCGATCCGGCTTTTTGAGGGCGGTCTGTCACGAAACCGCGCGGCCAGTGTCAATGGCCCTGCCGTGACGCGGAAATAGTCATAGTCACCGGGCCGATCAAAGGCGCAAAGATATTGAAAATGCAGCCGGAAAAACCGCCACCGCAAGGCGCGCCACCGCTCGGCGCTCAGCGTTTGGGTGAACGCCGCCGAAATCACCAGCGGCCAGCGTTTGTCCTTCGGGGCCACGCCCGACACCGCCACCGGGTCGCAAAGCGCAAAGGCGCAGCCATCGCCGGGTGCCGTAACATCCACCCAAGTCACCTCGTCCCGCGCGCTCAGATAGGCCAAATCAGCCCGTAGCCGGTGCGCGCGCGGCAGAAAGGACACCATCGGCACCACCTGCCCAAGGCTCAGGAACGACAGCGCCGGGCCGTGCTTTGGCACCTGCCCACCCCGGATCAGATCGGCCAGAATCGACACCCCCAGATGCGCGCCCGAAGAATGGCCAACCACCAGCACCTCATCACAATCTCCCTGCAGGGCCTGCGCGATCTCGGCGGTGAATTCCGCCATCCGCGCCTCCAATTCAGGCGGATTGGCCCCCAGATACCGCGCCGAATAGGCGTAATCATGCATCAGGTAATAGGCAAAGAATCGGCCATCCAGACGCCGGAACCATTCAAGAATGAAGGGCACCACACCAAGTCCGCCCCACGCCGCCCAAGGATGCCAGAGCGCCAGCATACGGCCCAATGCCCACGCCACCATAAACGCTATGCTCAGTTGCACCAACAGAAATCCCACCGGATAGAGCGCCGCAATCACCGGCCCCTTGCGCAACCGCATGAGCCGAAACAGCGCGCCCGTGCCGATATAGATCGCCGCCGTGCGGATCAGCTGTACATAGGTGGCCAAAATCCCCTGATCCATGCTGCCTTTGACAATATCGGACCAGACCAGCACTTCAACCGCGCTCTCAACCTCGGCCCCCTCAATCTGCGCAGAGACATTCCAGCCAAATCGCGCCTGAGCTTTGGCTTGCAAGACGTTGATTTCATACCCAGAAATAACAGCCTGCGCAGCACTTTCCTTGCGGTACAGCTCGCGATATCGGCGCGGAGGAATCGGGTCATAGCCCGGAATATAAAACACGCGCCTGCGGCGCACTTGGGGCTCGCTGCTCATGTCCAACCTCTTGTTGCAGCAAACCTAGCGCGGAAATCGGGCAAGCGTAAGGCGTTATCCAAGCACCGCTAGGGCGGGGAATGTTTCGAGCAACCAAAAGGAAAACGCGGAAAACCCGCCGGTGAGCATCAAAAGGCCAATGGTCCAGAGCAAAAGCCCCATCACCCGCTCGATCTGTTCCATATGGCGTTTCATCCAGCCCATCAGCCCTTGTAGGCGTGGCAGGAACGCCGCAACGAGCAGGAACGGCACACCAAGCCCAATGGCATAAATCGCCAAGAGCATCGTGCCCCGCGCAACCGACCCTTCTGACGCCGCCAAAGACAGGATCGCCCCCAGTTGCGGACCGATGCAGGGCGTCCAGCCAAAGGCAAAGGCCAACCCGAGAATATAGGCTCCAAAGGACGATCCGCCTTGGTCGCCCGCATCCAGCCGCGCCTCGCGGTCAAGGAATTTGATGCGATAGACGCCCACGAAATGCGCGCCGAAAATCATCACAAGAATGCCCGCTACCGTATTGAAATTGCTCTGATATTGCAGAAACACCGTGCCAATGGCAGAGGCGGTGAACCCCAAAAAGATAAAGACCGTCGAGAGACCCAATACAAAAAACAGCGCCGGCACAACGGCCCGCGCCCGGCTCTGCCCGCTCTCAGAGAGATCATTCAGGCTGACCCCGCTCATATAGGCCAGATAGGGCGGGACGATGGGCAGAACGCAGGGGCTGAGAAACGAGATGATTCCAGCGGCCAAGGCCACGAACATTGCGGGCAAAAGCGCTGCGTCTATGATTTCGATTCCGAACATGCGCCAGACATAGCCCGCACTGCGACCCGCGTCACCCGACATTCTGTCACAACCTTGTGGACAGGCTGTAACAAGCCCGCTATCTCACGCCTCATGACACCCGATGATACGCTCGACGCCTGCGGCCTGTTGTGCCCCCTGCCCGTCCTCAAGCTGCGCAAGCGCTTGAAATCCATGGGTATTGGCGCGGTGATCGCGATGCAGGCAGATGATCCGGCGGCGGTGATCGACGTGCCACATTTCTGCGCCGAATCCGGGCATGATCTGATTTCCGCCACAGATGCGGATGGCGTGCAGACCTACGTGATCCGCAAGACGCGCTAAGGCGTTCTGCGACTGCTGGAAAACACACATCCAGGGCTTGACCAGGGACCTCACCGCAGCTGCATCGAGGCCCCGGTCGGGGCCGGGGCGATGCGAAATCAATCATACGCGACGGCTACCCCCCACACAACGAAAAATGCCGCACCCGAGGGCGCGGCATCCTTGATTTTCGTTTTCTTCTGCTCAGCCCAAAGACCACCAGCCGCGGCGCTTCGGCTTGGGCTCTTCCTGCGGTGCCGGGGTTTCGGCCACAGGTTCGGGCGCTTGCGCAGGCTCAGGCGCCTCCGCCTCAGCAACCGGCTCTGGCGTCACCTCTGCAACCGGTTCTGGTGTTGCCTCAGCCACCGGCTCTGGTGGCGCCTCTGTTGGCTCCACTGCCGCCTCTGGCGCTGCAGTCACGCTGCTCTCATCCGCAACCGCCGCCGTGGTCTCGGGCTCTTTCTTCTTGCGCGGCGTTGGGGTGCGTTTGGGCTTCGCTGCCGCCTTGGCCTTGGGTGCCTCCTCGTCAGAGACTGCCTCCGCCGCGCTTGCAGGCTCTTTCTTCTTGCGCGGTGCGCGGGTGCGCTTGGGCTTCGGCTGCTCCTCAGCGACAACAGGCGCCTCGGCCTCTGCCGTCACCTCAGCCGGGGCCTCTGGCTCAGCAACAACCGCAGGTACCGCGCTGTCTTGCTCCTCGATGCCCTCGGACGCCTCACCGTCATCGTCCTCCCGATCCTCATCGGTGCCCTCGCCATTGCGCTCCGACCCGTTGCCATTCTTGGGCTTGCGGCGGCGGCTCCGGCGGCGACGGCTCTTCTTGGGCTTGTCGCCCCCATCGCTCCCGGTGGTCGGCGCGCTCTTGGCGTCGTCGCCCGCCTCGGCTTCGGCCTCCTCGTCGATCTCGTCCTCGACCTCGTCGTCGATGTCATCCATCAGCGCCGATGTGCCGGACACGAATTGCGCCATCGGCACTTCGGGCACGTTCCGGGTCGCTGTTTTGAACTTTTCCATCGTGAAATCGGGGCTGACAAGACGCGGATCGCCTTCAATGCGCACCGACAGGCCATAGCGCCCCTCGATTTGCGCCACGTGATCGCGTTTTTGGTTCATCAGATAGTTGGCGATGCCCACCGGGCATTTCACCAACACCTCACGCGAGCGGCGGCGCACGCCCTCTTCCTCGATCTGACGCAGGATCGACAGCGCAAGGCTGTCATCCGAGCGGATAAGCCCGGTGCCATGGCAGGCCGGGCACGGCTGCGTCGTGGCCTCGATCATGCCGGGGCGCAAACGCTGGCGCGACATTTCCAACAGGCCAAAGCCCGAAATGCGGCCCACCTGAATACGCGCGCGGTCGGTCTTGAGCTTGTCCTTGAGCCGCTTTTCCACCGAAGCGTTGTTCCGGCGCTCGTCCATGTCGATAAAGTCGATCACGATCAGGCCGGCAAGGTCCCGCAAACGCAATTGACGGGCCACCTCTTCGGCGGCCTCAAGGTTGGTCTTGAGCGCGGTTTCCTCGATCGACCCTTCCTTGGTGGCACGGCCAGAGTTGACGTCGATGGCGACCAGCGCCTCGGTTACACCAATCACGATATAGCCGCCGGATTTCAGCTGCACCGTGGGGTTGAACATGCCCGACAGATAGCTTTCCACCTGAAAGCGGGCAAAGAGCGGTTGTTGATCGACGTAATGCTTCACGTTCTTGGCATGGGACGGCATGATCATCTTCATGAAGTCCTTGGCGATGCGATAGCCGCGCTCGCCCTCGACCAGCACTTCGTCGATCTCGCGGTTATAAAGATCGCGGATCGAACGCTTGATCAGATCGCCCTCTTCATAGATTTTCGCCGGCGCCATCGAGCGCAGGGTCAACTCGCGGATCTGTTCCCAGAGCCGTTGCAGATATTCGTAATCGCGCTTGATCTCTGCCTTGGTGCGCTTCGCCCCGGCGGTGCGCACGATCAGGCCCGCGCCGCGCGGCACGTCAATCTCGGTCGCGATTTCCTTGAGCTTCTTGCGGTCTACCGCATTGGTGATCTTGCGGCTGATGCCACCGCCACGCGCGGTATTGGGCATAAGCACGCAGTAGCGACCCGCAAGGCTAAGATAGGTGGTCAGCGCCGCCCCCTTGTTGCCGCGCTCTTCCTTGACGACCTGCACCAGCATGATCTGCCGGACCTTGACGACCTCTTGGATCTTGTAGCGCCGCGCGCGGGGCTTGCGCACCGGGCGAATATCTTCGCTGTCATCCTCTTCGGCGACGGATTCGATCTCGTCATCCTGAGCGGCATGATCGCGGGTGTCGGTCTCGGGCTCATCCTCGCCCGCCTCGTCGGCACCGTTATCCTCGGGCTCTTCCACCGGGGTCTCGGCCACGCGCTCCATCGGCGATGTCGCCTCGGGCACTTCGGCGGTTGCGGCGGTCTCGTCCTCAAGGTCGATGGTTTCCATCCCCGAGATTTCAGAGGTGGCCACCACATCGTCAGTTTGCGTCTTTTCGGCACGTGTGCGCGAGCGAGACCGCGACCGCGAGCGGCTATTGCGCCCCTCGCTGCGTCCGTCACTGCGCCCCTCGCCACCACTGCTGCGACGCGGACGATCCTCGTCCTCGTCGTTTTGCGCATTGGCCAGCGCCTCTTCCTCGGCCATCAGGGCCTCGCGGTCGGCGACCGGAATCTGATAGTAATCGGGATGTATCTCCGAGAACGCCAGAAACCCATGCCGGTTTCCGCCGTAATCTACAAAGGCCGCCTGCAGCGAGGGTTCAACCCGCGTCACCTTGGCCAGATAGATATTGCCAGCTATCTGGCGTTTATTTTCAGACTCAAAATCGAATTCCTCGACCTTGTTTCCGTCGACCACCACAACCCGAGTTTCCTCGGCGTGGGTGGCATCAATGAGCATTTTCGTAGCCATGTTTTCCGTTTGCATCGCGGCGCGGCCGCCTGCCCCGGTAGGGCGGCGCGTTGCGGCAGATGTCTGATAAGGGCGATGGCGGACGCGCAGCCAAGGGTGCCGGTATCGGCCCCTGCACTGACAAAGTGATGTCTCGCGCGCTTCATCGCGGTTCTTCTTCTCCGGCCCCTCGCGGAGCCAATTCAGGGCCTGTCCACCGTTTTCAAGGGTCAGGCTTGTATGTGGCCCCCGTGAACGGGACCCAATCGGTCTGCTCAATCATGTCGGACTGATCCGGACGGAGGACTGAAACAGCGAATCTCTCGAGGTTGCGGGGCGGATTACGCCCGTCACCATAGTGTCACAGTAAAGCGACCCCTATGCCAATGACAATGGACAAAATGAAAAGCAGCGCGTGCCGCCCTCAAAGATAGTCGGACCGTTGCAAATTATACTTGGCCATTTTCTCGTTCAATGTCCGACGCGGAAGGCAAAGTTCGTCCATCACCGCCGCGATGCTGCCTTTGTGGCGGCGCATCGTGTTATCGATCAGCATCCGTTCGAACGCCTCGACATATTCCTTGAGCGGCTTGCCCTCGGTGGTCATCACCGGCTGCATGTCCTGATGGTCCGACATCAGCAGCGATGTGATCGTGCCCGACCCCCGCCGCGCCTGCAACACCGCGCGCTCGGCCACGTTGAACAGCTGGCGCACATTGCCGGGCCAAGGGGCCTGCAAGAGCTGTGTCGCCTCCTGCGCGCTGACCTGCGGCGCATCACAGCCGTAATCCTCTGAAAACTGCTCGGCAAAGCGGGTGAAGAGCGTCAGGATATCCTCGCCGCGCTGACGCAGCGGCGGCACGGTGATCCGCAGGCTGGCCAGACGGTAAAACAGATCAGAGCGCAGCGCATCCTCACAGGTATGCCCCTCATCCTGCATGTTCGAGATCGCCACGACACGGGTCTCGGGCGGGGTGCCCTCGGCGTTGATATGCGTCAGCAGTTTGGCCTGCGCCGCTTCGCTCAGCGCCTCGATATCCTCCAGCACCAGCGTGCCGCCGCGCGCCTCTTCAAAGGCGGGCAGGCGCGCATCTTCGGGCTGCACCGGGCCAAACAGGCGCTTGATCAGCCCCTCGTCATCAAAGGCAGCACAGGCCACCGACACAAACTTGCGACCCGCGCGCGCCCCCACCGCATGCAGCGCATGCGCCACAAGCGTCTTGCCGGTGCCTGTCTCGCCCTCGATCAGAACATGGCCATCCGCCTGCCCCAGATCGAGAATATCCTCGCGCAGCCGCTCCATCGCGCCACTGGTGCCGATCAGCTTTTTCATCAGCTGGCCCCCATCCGACAGGTCCTTGCGCAGCGCACGCGCGTCCAGCGTCATGCGTCGGGCATTGGTGGCCTTCTTCGCCAATTCGGTCATGCGGTCGGGGTTGAACGGCTTTTCCAGAAAATCGAACGCCCCGATGCGCATCGCCTCGACCGCCATGGGCACATCGCCATGCCCCGTGATCATGATGACCGGAAGCGAACTATCGGCCCCCATCAGTTTTTTTAGAAACTGCATCCCGTCCATGCCGGGCATCCGCACGTCGGTCACGACGATACCGGGATAATCCGGCCCCAACGATTTCAGCGCATCCTCCGCCGAGGCAAAGGCCTCGGTGTCATAGCCCGACAGGGCCAACCACTGACTGATCGACTGGCGCATGTCTTTTTCATCATCGACGATGGCGATTTTCATGGCTGCTGGCATTTTACATCACTCCGCTGCACGGGTCTCTTCGGCCAATATGGGAAGCTGCATCTCGAATACAGCCCCCCCGTCGGGCGCATTGCGCGCCACCAGACGTCCGCCAAGGTCGTTGACGATCCCCGAGGAAATGGCAAGCCCCAGCCCCACCCCATCGCCTGGCTGCTTGGTGGTGTAAAAGGGCTCAAAGAGGTTCTTGAAATCCCCGATCCCCTCACCGTTGTCACGCACCGTCAGCACCGCCGTTTCCCCCGCCGCCAAGAGAATGTCGATGATGGCATCGGGCACGGTATTGGTGGCATCAATGGCATTGCGCAACAGGTTGACGATCACCTGTTCCACACGCACCCGGTCCCCCATGATCATCACCGGCTGATCCGGCAAAGTGCGGGTGATGGTGATCTTGCGCTGACGCAATTGCGGCTCCATCATCGACAGCGCAGAGGCCACCGCATCCGCCATGTTTACAGGGGAAAACTGCGTGCCTGACTGGCGGGCATAGGACTTGAGCTGCTTGGTGATCGCCCCCATCCGCTCGATCAGATCGTCGATCCGCTGAAACGCCGAGATCGCCTCGTCGGGCCGGTTGCGCGACAACAAAAGCCGCGCCCCCGCAAGGTAGGTTTTCATCGCCGCAAGCGGTTGGTTCAACTCGTGACTGACCGCCGCCGACATCTCGCCCAGAACCGCCAATTTCGAGCTTTGCTGAATGGTCTGTTCGGCCTGTGCGAGGTTCTCTTGCGCGCGTCTGCGCTCGGCGATTTCCCGCTGCAGGCGGGCATTCAATGCGCGAAGCTCTGCCGATTCCCGCTGAAACAGCGCCATCCGAAGCGCCGCCTTGCGATTGAGAAAGTAAAACGCAAGCGCCAGAAGAATCGCGAATCCCATGATCTCGAGCGCGAGATAGCCGTTCACCTTGTCGCGCACCGCCGTGTAAGTGGTGAACCCGGCGATCCGCCAGCCGCGAAAGGCCACACGCCCCTCGACCCGCATCACCGCCTCGCCGCGCACATAGGCATCCGCCGGCAGCGCCGTCCAATCCGAGGTCGCCTGAATGGCGCGCTGAATGGCGCTGTTGACCGGCTCGCGGCGCAGCGCCTCGGCCTCTGTCAAGCCACGCCAACGCGGTTCGGTGGCCAGAATGATCCGCCCCTCCGTATCCGTGACCATGACCGCATCGGAAATCCCGGCCCAGGCGCGCTCGTACTTGCGCAAGTCCACTTCGACAACGATCACCCCCAAGGTGCCGTTCTGCGTCTCGATCCGGCGCGAGTAGTAAAAGTTGAATTGCCCCGTTTCCTGCCGCAAAACATGGAAAATCGTATCGCGCGAGCGCATCGCATCCACGAAATAGGCGGCGGCCTTGTGACTCTCGCCCAGGCGCGCCCGCTCTGTCGTCGCAACCGCCCGCCCGTCCCTGTCGAGCAGCGTCAGGTTCGCCGCACCGATTTCTTCCAGAAATGAAATCAGCCGCTGTGTGGATTGCGCATAGTCTTGTGTGTTGAGCGCAGCAATCAGCGCCGGGTCCCGCGCCAAGAGCTGCGGCACAATCGCATTCTGGCGCAATTCCGACAGCAGGTTGCCCGAATACAGCACCAGCCGCAGCTCTGCGCGGTTGCGCGTGTTCTCGGTAAAGCGATCCGTCAAGAGGCGGTTGGTGGTCAGAACCACCGCCACCGCCACCACAAAAAGGCAAAACAGCACCGCACGTGCGCGCCATGAAATGGTGCGCATCCGGTGCCGTGCGGTCGAAGTGGCAGCTTTGCTCATACGATCAGACTATGCCGCGCAGCGCCGCTTCTCAAGCGCAAGCGCTTAGGCGCGTTCCAGCGCCCCCATCAGCCCGCTAAAGAGCGCGGCCCCATCGGTGCCGCCCTGCAACGGTTCGGCCATCCGCTCGGGATGCGGCATCATCCCCAGAACGCGGCGATTCTCGGACAGGATGCCCGCAATATCGCGCGCAGAGCCATTGGGATTGTCCGTATAAGTAAAGGCCACACGGTCTTCGCCCTCAAGCCGGTCGAGTGTTGCGGTATCAGCGAAATAATTGCCGTCGTGATGCGCAATCGGCACGGTGATGGTGCGACCTGCCTCATAGCCATGGCTAAAGACGCTATCAGCCGTCGCCACCCGCAGGCCCACCGGCTTGCAGACATATTTCAGACCCGCATTGCGCAACAAGGCACCCGGCAGAATCCCCGTCTCGGTCAGGATCTGAAAGCCGTTGCAGACACCCAGCACATAGCCGCCCTTGTCCGCATGCGCGATAACTGACCGGCAGATCGGCGAATTCGCGGCAATCGCACCGCAGCGCAGGTAATCGCCATAGGAAAACCCGCCCGGCACGCCCACCACATCGACACCCTGCGGCAGGTCTGTATCCTTGTGCCAAACCATCGACACCCGCGCGCCCGCGCGCTCGAATGCAACGGCCAGATCGCGGTCGCAGTTAGAGCCGGGAAAGACGATGACGGCGGCATGCATCAGGCCAACTCCACCGAATAGCTTTCGATCACGGTATTCGCGAGCAGCTTTTCGCACATCTCGGTGACGGTGGCCTTGGCCTTGGCCGCGTCAGTCTCTGCCAGATCCAGCTCGATCACCTTGCCTTGCCGTACCGCTTCGACACCGTCAAAGCCCATCGACCCCAAGGCATGGCGCACCGCCTCACCCTGAGGATCAAGAACGCCGGATTTCAGCATGACATGCACGCGCGCTTTCATGGGATACCTCTTTAGTTGATCAGTTTTGGCCGCGCCATCGGCGTGCTGCCTTTGGGCATGACACCCAGACGGGTCGCCACCTCGGTATAGGCATCCGTCAGACTGCCCAGATCACGGCGGAAGACATCCTTGTCCAGCTTGCGGCCTGACGCGATATCCCACAACCGGCAACTGTCGGGGCTGATTTCATCGGCCACGATCAGCCGCTGGAAATCGCCGTCATAGACGCGACCGATCTCGATCTTGAAATCAATCAGCTTGATGCCGACGCCATACATGACACCCGCAAGGAAATCATTCACGCGCAGCGCGAGGCTGAGGATATCGTCCATATCCTGCTGGCTGGCCCAACCAAAGGCCGCAATATGCTCCTCGGTGACCAGCGGATCGCCCAGCTTGTCATCCTTGAGGCAATATTCCACGATGGGGCGCGGCAATTGCGTGCCTTCCTCAATCCCCAGACGCTTGGCCATGGTGCCCGCCGCATAGTTGCGCACGATCACTTCCAGCGGAATGATCTCGACCGCACGAACCAGTTGTTCGCGCATGTTCAACCGCTTGATGAAATGCGTGGGCACGCCGATTGTGTTCAGCCCGGTCATGAAATACTCGGACAGCATGTTGTTCAGCACGCCCTTGCCCTCGATCACGGCCTTCTTTTCGGCGTTAAAGGCGGTGGCGTCATCCTTGAAATACTGGATGATCGTGCCCGGCTCTGGGCCCTCATAGAGGGTCTTGGCCTTGCCTTCATAAATTTTCTTGCGCCGCGCCATGGGAACTCCATCGTTGAGGGTGGGGGGCGTGAGTCCCCTCATGCCGATGCGCTCTCATAGTGCATGGGCCAACACGTCGCAAGATGGCGTTGGCCCCTTGCCCTTTTGCGTGCCAGATTGCATATCGGGAGCAACGACAACGCATGCAAGGGGACCGGCCCAATGACCACCTTTGACGATCGCGAAAGCGCATTCGAAAACAAATTCGCCCATGACGAGGAAATGGCCTTTCGCGCCGTGGCCCGCCGCAACAAACTTCTTGGCCTCTGGGCTGCAGAGCTGATGGGCAAGACCGGCGATGACGCCAACGCCTACGCCCTCGAAGTGGTCAAGGCCGACTTTGAAGAGGCCGGCCATGAAGATGTGGTGCGCAAGGTCGCATCGGATCTTGGTGACATCGCCGATGCCGACACCATCCGCGCCAAGATGGATGAGCTGCTCAAGATCGCCAAAGGCCAACTGGCCAAAGAGGCCTGAGCCTGCTCATTCGGTGAAATCAGGGGCGCGTCACATCATGGCGCGCCCTTTACGTCTTGGTCAGGCAATACAAACGCGCCTCACCATTTACATGAAATTTATGCATTTGCGCGCTTGCCTGATTTAATGGCACATCTGCGTGCTCACGGATTACGGGACAGCCCAAATGACAAACGCCCTCACCAAGATGCTCGCCACTCGCGATTGGATTCTCGCTGACGGGGCCACCGGCACCAATCTTTTCAACATGGGCCTGCAATCGGGCGATGCGCCCGAAATGTGGAATGACCAGCATCCCGACCGGATCAAGCGCCTTTATACCGAGGCCGTGGATGCAGGCAGCGATCTGTTTCTCACCAATTCCTTTGGCGGCAACGCGGCGCGTCTGAAACTGCATGGCGCGCAGGGCCGTGCCCGCGAGCTGTCGCGCATCTCTGCCGAGATTGGCCGCGACGTGGCCGACCGGTACGACCGCCCGGTGATTGTCGCGGGCTCTGTCGGCCCTACGGGCGAAATCATGGCCCCGATGGGGGCGCTCACCCATGAATTGGCGGTCGAGATCTTCCACGAACAGGCCGAAGGCCTCAAGGAAGGCGGGGCCGATGTGCTCTGGCTCGAAACCATTTCCGCCCCCGAAGAATACAAGGCCGCCGCCGAGGCGTTCAAACTCGCCGATATGCCGTGGTGCGGCACCATGAGCTTTGACACCGCCGGGCGCACCATGATGGGCGTCACCTCGTCCGACATGGCCACCATGGTGGAAAAACTGGGCAACCCCCCGATGGCCTATGGGGCCAATTGCGGTGTCGGTGCCTCGGATTTGTTGCGCACCATTCTCGGCTTTGTCGCCCAAGGGTCTGAGCGACCCATTATTGCCAAGGGCAATGCCGGCATCCCGAAATATCATGACGGTCACATCCATTACGATGGCACGCCCGAACTGATGGCCGAATATGCCGTGCTGGCCCGCGACTCCGGTGCTACGATCATTGGCGGCTGCTGCGGCACCATGCCCGAACACCTCTCGAAAATGCGCGCCGCACTCGAAAGCCGCCCGCGCGGTGCCCGCCCCACGCTGGAAGAGATCACCGAGGCGCTTGGCGGCTTCTCATCGGGCGGTGATGGCACCGGTGACGATACCGCAGCACCCCGCCGCCCGCGCCGCAGGCGCGGCTGATCGGCACGTCAGGGAAGATGATGCGCCGCATCTTCCTTGCCGCCGCCCTGCTGGCCCTTGTGGCATGGATCGCGGGCTATATCTGGATATCCGGCCTTGCCTGCGCCTTTGGCAGCCCAAATGGCCGATGTGCGTTCCCATTGCCGTGGTCCTTGCGCAGCGAGGATCTGATGATCCTCGTGATCTTCCCCGCAGCCTTGGTCGCAACACTGCTCGTTCTTGCCCGGATCAGTGGACGCCGCTCTCAAAACAGCGATAATTGATCCCCCCGCGCGAGCGGCACCTCGAACAGGTCCGTGCGCAACACCGCTTGCGCCTGATCCAGCCCCAGCCGACGCGCTGCCAAATCAAACCGGCGCGCGATCATGCGGGCATGCACCCCCTCGCCCCGCATCCGCCGATGCCACTCGGCGCTATACTCCTGCCCGCCATGCATCTCGCGCAGCCGGTTCATCACCTTGCGCGCGCGGTCGGGATATTGCGCCGCCAGCCACTCCTGAAACAGCGGCGACACCTCGCGCGGCAGCCGCAGCATGATCCAGCTTGCGGCCCCTGCCCCGGCCTCGCGCCCGACCGCCAAAATCGCCTCGATCTCCGGATCGGTCAGCCCCGGAATAACCGGCGACACCATGAGGCGCACAGGAATGCCCGCCGCCGCCAAGCGCCGGATCATCTCCAGCCTCCGCGCCGGTGTGGGCGCGCGCGGCTCCAACCGCCGCGCCAGCACCTCATCAAGGGTGGTGATAGAAATGCCCACCCGCGCCAGCCCACGCGCCGCCATATCCCCCAGAATATCCAGATCCCGCTCTATCAGCGCCCCTTTGGTGATAACCGCCACCGGATGATTAAAGCGCTGCAACACCTCCAGACAGGCGCGGGTGATTCCAAACTCTGCCTCAATCGGCTGATAGGGATCGGTATTGGTGCCAATCGCCATCGGTGCGATCTTATAGCTGCGCGCCCGCAACTCTGCCTCTAGCCGTGCGGGGGCCTCGGGCCGCGCAATCAGCCGTGTCTCGAAATCAAGCCCCGGCGACAGGCCCAGATAGGCATGGCTCGGGCGCGCAAAACAGTAAATGCAGCCATGTTCACAGCCACGATACGGATTGATCGACCGATCAAACGGCAGATCGGGCGAGCGATTATAGGTGATCACCCGGCGCGGTCGCTCTGTCGTTACCTGCGTGCGCAACAGACGCGCCGCCTCCCGAGGGTCCTCGGCCTCATAGGCAACGCCATAGGCCTCGAACCGGCCCGCGGCGTTGCTCAACGCGCCCCGTGCCCGCACGCGTAGATCATTGGGAAGGGTTTGCTCTGGTTTCATGGCCCCAAAATGGAACATAACGCGAACACTTGCAAGAAACCGATAATCATCATGCTGATAATTCAGTCACATCCCGCGCGATTCCAAGCTATACGTCGGTTGCGGCGCGGGCAGCGTCGCAATTCGGAAAGTGGCCGCGCCGCAAATTGACGAAAGCTGCGTCCAGTCAACCCAGATGCGCGCGCGCAGAGAACTCAAGGATTCCCCCAATGTCCGACCAAGACGACGACATCATCCTCGCCGACCTCGACGATGACGAGCTTGTCCAACAGATGTTCGACGACCTCTACGACGGCCTCAAGGAAGAGATCGAAGAGAGCGTGCACATCCTCTTGGATCGCGGCTGGGCGCCCTACCGCGTGCTGACCGAGGCGCTCGTCGGTGGCATGACCATCGTTGGCAAGGATTTCCGCGATGGCATCCTCTTTGTCCCCGAAGTGCTGCTCGCGGCCAATGCGATGAAGGGCGGCATGGCCATCCTCAAGCCGCTTCTGGCCGAAACCGGTGCACCGCGCGTGGGCAAAATGGTGATCGGCACCGTCAAGGGCGATATCCACGACATCGGCAAGAACCTTGTCGGCATGATGATGGAAGGGGCCGGCTTCGAAGTGGTCGATCTCGGCATCAACAACGCGGTCGAAAAATACCTCGACGCGCTGGAAACCGAACAGCCGGACATCCTCGGCATGTCTGCCCTGCTGACCACCACCATGCCCTATATGAAGGTCGTGATCGACACGCTGGTCGAACAGGGCAAACGCGATGACTATATCGTGCTGGTCGGTGGCGCACCGCTCAACGAAGAATTCGGCAAGGCCATCGGTGCCGACGCTTACTGCCGCGATGCCGCCGTGGCCGTGGAAACCGCCAAGGATTTCATGGCGCGCAAGCACAACCGGCTGGCCGCGAGCTGAGCATCCACAACGCTCCAACACGGCCCGCCCCCGCGCGGGCCGTTTGCATTTGAGGGAACCGGCTATGGATCTGACCGACGATCATCTGACCACGCAAGGGCTAGAGGCCGAAGGTCGCGGTCGCCTTCTCCTGATCGCCTGCGGGGCCCTCGCGCATGAAATTCTCGCCCTCAAACGTCACAACGGGTGGGGTCACATGGATTTACAATGCCTTCCCGCCAAACTGCATCTCTACCCGGAAAAGATCACCGAAGAGGTCGAAAAGGCCGTGATCGCCCAACGCGCCAAATATGACCGCATTTTCGTGGTCTATGCCGATTGCGGCACGGGCGGGCTCTTGCAGGCGAAATGCGCCGACCTGGGCGTTGAAATGGTGGCAGGCCCACATTGCTATGCGTTCTACGAAGGGTTGGACCGCTTTGCCGCCCATGAGGACGAAATCAGTGCCTTTTACCTCACCGATTTTCTGGTGCGGCAGTTCGATGCATTCGTCTGGAAACCGATGGGCCTCGACCGTCACCCGCAGCTGCGCGACATGATTTTTGGCAATTACACCAAGCTGGTGTACCAAGCACAAACCGATAACTCCGCCCTGCGCGCCAAGGCACAAGACTGCGCCGACCGCTTGGGCCTTGCCTATGAATACCGCTTCACCGGCTATGGCGATCTTAAAGTATCACTTGAGAAACAGGCCGCAAGGCATTGATTTTCAATTCATCTGGCCAAAAATACCTCGGGGGCTTGGGGGCAGCGCCCCCAAACCTCGCCTCTCACGCGGCCTCTGACGCCACCAGCCTGATCCGCTCGATCATCGCGCGCACCCCGTTCGAGCGTTGGGCGGACAGATGTGCATCCAGCCCAAGCCGGGCCAATTCGGCCGGCGCATCGACACGCGCGACCTCGACCACCGGCATGCCGTTATAAAGCGTGCGCAGCACCGCAATCAGGCCGCGCACGATCATCGCATCGCTATCGCCATCAAAGCTGAAAACACCCGCCTCGATTCTGGGATGTAACCAAACCTGACTGGCACAGCCCTCGACCTTGGTCGAAGGCACCTTGAGCGCCGCCTCCAGCGGCTCCATCGCCCGCCCCCGGTCGATCACATAGCGATAGCGATCCTCCCAATCGTCGAGAAACTCGAAATCCTCAACAATCTCTTCAAAGGCGGCAGTGGCCATGACACTCTCCTAGCAGTCTGTCTCAGACCTAGGGCCGGGCCGGAAAAAGGTCCAGACCCCGCTTGCACCTTTTCAAGCCAGAGAGGATAGGATAGTCGGAAGGAAAAGATGACAGGGGCGCATGGCATGCAACGGCGGGTCTTTCTATCATTGGTGGCGATGTCGGCTTTGGCGGGCTGCGGCGGATATCGCCGCTCTCGCGCAAATCCGCGCAATTGGTTCGGGCGCAGCACGCCGCGCCGCCGCACCGCCGAACCCGCGCCCGCCAACACCAATCCCCTCATCCCCGAGCGTGAAGACACGATCTTTCGTCGCCGCCGGGACAAAGTCTATGAAGGCACGCCGGTGGATCAGGTCACACGTATGGTGATCGAGCGCACCAGCGACGGTGGTATCGTCCGGGTCGAAGGCGTGGCCCTGCGTCAGGGTGCGTTTGACGTGCGCCTTGTCTCGGACACCGAAAACGAGCCGGTGAACGGTGTGCTGGAATTGCGCCTCATGGCCATTCAACCCGAAGATCAGCCGCAAGGCTCGGAACGTGCCCGCACCGTGCTGGCCGGGGTGTTCCTGTCAAATCAGGCGCTCGAGCGCGCCAATGAGATTCGCGTCATCGGTGCGCGCAACGAGCAGGTCAGCCGCCGCTGAGGGCAGAGGGCCCCGCGGCCCCGCCGCGCGCGCCGCGTTGCTCAGAGATCCACCGTCTCTACGCCACTGCCCTTGACCGCCAAGGCCACCTCGCCTTTGCAAAGGCGCAGCGCGTCGGCACCAAACACGTCCAGCCGCCAGCCGCGCAGCGCTGGCAGATCGCGCATCCCCGCCGCAATGGCGTCAAGGTCACTGGCACTGGCAATCAGCTTGGCCGCCACGCCATAACTCTCGCTCTTGGCCTTGAGCAGCACCCGCAACAGATCCGCCAGCGCCGGGTTGACCTGCGCGCGATCTTCCAAGGCCTCGGCGCGCGGCATCCGCTCTGCCGGGCACTCCAGCCCCGCCTTGACCGCTGCAAGAATTCCATCGGCGATATCGCCCTTGCGCGCCTCGCGCAGCAAAAGCCGCGACCGCCCCAAATCCTGATGCGTCACAGGCTTGGTCGACGCCAGTTCGACCAACGCATCATCCTTGTAGACCCGGCTGCGCGGCACGTCATGCGATTGCGCATATTCTTCGCGAAACCGCGCCAATTCGCGCAGAATGGCCAGAAACTTGGGCGAGGTGTTGCGCGTCTTGACCCGCTGCCAGGCATCGGCAGGATCGGTGCGATAGGTGGCGGGATCCGTCAGCACGCTCAACTCTTCGGCCACCCATTTGTCGCGCCCGGAACTTGCCAGCTTCTTCGCAAGATACTCATAAATGACCCGCAGATGCGTCACATCCGCCAGCGCATAGACCTTTTGCGCCTCGGTCAGCGGTCGGCGCGACCAATCTGTGAACCGAGAGCTTTTGTCGACCGTCTGCTTGGCGATCCGCTTGACCAGCGTTTCATAACCCACTTGCTCGCCAAACCCGCACACCATGGCCGCCACCTGCGTGTCAAACAACGGATCGGGAATCACCCCGGCATCAACGTGGAAAATTTCCAGATCCTGCCGCGCGGCATGGAACACCTTGACCACTGATGTGTCGCGGAACAGCTCGTAAAGCGGCTCCATCGACATCTCGGCACCGTCAATCGGATCAACCAGAACGGCGGTGTCGTCATCCGCACCCGGCACAGCCATTTGCAAGAGGCAGAGCTTGGAGTAATACGTGCGCTCACGCAGAAACTCGGTATCAAGCGTCACATAGGGATGTTTGCGCGCCATGGCGCAAAAGGCCGCCAGATCGTCAGTCGTGGTGATGGTTTTCATATGGGGTGATCTTTGCTCTTGTCTTAAATGCCCGGTTCTGTCCCCCGGCCCCAAGCTATAGAGAAGAACGCCAGAAATGCAACCGCTGCGCTCAGGGCAGGTAGAGAGGCGCGCGATTGCCCTCTGCAAAGCGCCGCAGAACCGCAGGGTAAAGGATATGTTCCTGCACCAGCACCCTTGCAGCCAACGAGTCGGGCGTATCGCCCGCCAGCACCGGCACCCGCGCCTGCCCCAGAATGGGCCCCTCGTCCAATTCCGCTGTCACCTCATGCACGGTACAACCCGCCTCCTGCTCGCCCGCCTCCAGCGCGCGGGCATGGGTGTGCAGACCGCGATACTTTGGCAAAAGCGAGGGGTGAATATTGATCATCCGCCCCTGCCAAGGTGTCACGAACCCGGCCGTAAGCACGCGCATGAACCCCGCCAGACAGATGATGTCGATGGCATAGGGCCGCAGCCGCGCGTCAATCTCCGCCTCAAACGCGGCGCGGTCGCTGCCATGGGGACGGTGATCCACAACCTCGGTCGCGATGCCCTGCGCCTTTGCCCACGCAATACCGCCTGCATCGGCCCGGTTCGACAGGACCAGCGCGGGCCGCGCCGGATGCTCGCCAGTCATGCTCGCCACGAGGGCGCGCATGTTCGACCCGCCGCCCGAGAGCAAGATCGCGACGCGCTTGCTCACAAAAGACGGCCCCGATACGCCACACCCTTGCCGGGCACAACCTGCCCCAAACGGTGAACAGTCTCGCCTGCCTCGCGCAGCGCAGCCTCGATCGCCTCGGCCTCGTCCGCCGCAACCACCACAATCATGCCAATGCCGGAATTGAACGTCTTGAGCAGTTCTGCCTCGGCCATATTGCCGGTCTCTGCCAGCCAGCGAAACACCCCCGGCAGTTGCCATGCGCCAAGGTCAATTTCGGCCCCCAGCCCCTCTGGCAACACCCGCGGCAGATTCTCTGTCAGACCACCGCCCGTGATATGCGCAAGACCGTGGATCCCACCCGCCTGCAGCGCCGCCAGAACGGGGCGCACATAAAGCCGTGTGGGCGTCAGCAGAACCTCTCCCAGACTTCCCTCGGCCCAAGGGCAGGCATCCGTCCAGCCCAGCCCCGACATCTCGACAATCCGGCGCACCAACGAATAGCCGTTGGAATGCACCCCGTCGGAGGCGAGCCCCAAGAGAACATCGCCCTCCGCCACATCCGCCGGCAGTTCGGTGCCGCGCTCCATGGCACCCACGGCAAAGCCCGCCAGATCGAAATCGCCCTTGTGGTACATGCCCGGCATTTCTGCGGTCTCGCCGCCAATAAGCGCACAGCCAGAGCCTTCGCAGCCCCGCGCAATGCCCTCGATGATGCGCGTCGCCTGCTCCAGCTCCAACTTGCCGGTGGCGAAATAATCAAGGAAAAACAGTGGCTCGGCACCCTGACAAATCAGGTCATTGACGCACATCGCCACCAGATCAACCCCCACGCCATCGACATGGCCGGTGTCAATCGCAATCCGGAGCTTGGTGCCCACCCCATCGGTCGCAGCCACCAGCACCGGATCAGAGAACCCGGCAGCCTTGAGATCAAAAAGCCCGCCAAAGCCACCCAGCCCCGACATGACGCCCGCCCTGTTGGTCCGCTTGGCCGCAGGCTTGATCCGTTCCACAAGCGCATTGCCCGCGTCGATGTCGACGCCCGCATCGGCATAGGTGATCCCGTTCTGTCGCTCGGTCATGGCCTCAAGTCCCCATCGCTAGAATGCGCCACCCGTTAGCCGATTGGCCGCCGCTGCGCAATCTCAAAGCCTTGACCCTGCCGCGCCTCCGGCTTACCAGTTGCCTCAGGTCGGGCCTGTAGCTCAATTGGTTAGAGCAGAGCGCTCATAACGCTTTGGTTGGGGGTTCGAGTCCCTCCGGGCCTACCAGATCACCGGATCGCCTGCTCCAACCCGACATTCGTTGATGGTCCAGGCGCGGCGGCGCGATGATGGCGATGATGGCATTGCCGCTATTCGTGTGTCTCTCTCACTATAGGACGATGACGTGCGGCAGAGCAGGCAATCTTCGCCGCTCTGTCAGGGGGCCCCACTCTCGCGCAGAAAGCGGCCGGCCACCCAGCCGGGTCCGACAGGTGTTTCGATCTGGCACCAGCGCTGTTTGCCGGTCATGCGGCAACCCAGATTGCGCAGGATCTCACCCTCGGCAAGCCGGCCGATCACCTTGTTGTCGGTCGACGGACCCGCGCGCAGATTCAGGCTGTCCCCGGTCGCAAGGCCGGTGACAGCCCAGAAGTCTGGGCCACCCATGAGGCCATCCGCGAAATCGGGTTGCACCGCACCGTCATCGCCCGTTCCGGTGATCCGGAATGTGATGGCGAACTCGGCCGTTTCGGTGCGCCGGGCGGCGTTGCGCATCAGGTAGACCTCAACGGCATAGTTCCCGCCTGCGGGAAGGGTGCCGTCAAAGCTGTTTCCGGCGACCGATCCGATGTGCAGCGCCTCGGTCGCGCCGGGGGCTGTGATGTTGAAGTAGGCGGATGCGTTGGTCGTTGTCATTTCGACCATCATGCTCTGCCCGGCGCGCGCCCCCAGAAGGTAGCGCACGGCGTCGTCCCCTGTGATCGCGCCGGTGATCGTGGCGCCGGTCGATCCGGCAGGAAAGGAAACCTGTCGTGTCACCGTTTCGGCGAGGACCGGCGCAGCTGGTGAAAGCCCGATCAGTGCCACAAGTCCGATGGCGAGCATGGCGGTGGTCCGCATCCGTTACCCCTCTTCAAAGACAGACAAGATGTCCGCCGCCCCCTGGTTGGGTCCCGCGGTTGGGGGCGGCGGTTTCGAACAAGACGCCCGGTCAGTGGGCTCAGTCGGCCCAGACCCGGTTCGGGGCATCGGCCTGGGCCTTCTCCTCGGTCGCTGAGGCGCACCATGCCTCTGCATCGGTAGAGGCAATGGCCAGATTGCCGCCGAGGAAAGTTCCCAAGACTAGCATCATCACAGCGCGCAACTGGACTTGACCTGCCTCGTCCAATGCGGCGAATTCGGCATCGGTGGGATAGGCCGCTTCGAAGACCCTGGAGAAACGGGCGTCGTCGATCGCAAAGCCGTCGCAGGTCAGGACAACCGCCTTCTGGTGCGCGACGTCCTTCAGCACCTGGACCTGGGCCTCGCTCAGCGTGCCTTCCGCAAGGATCGAGGCATTCAGGGCTACGGCACCATCCATCGTGATCGACAGCGGCGCATCCTCGGCCAAGGCTGTGAGGGGAAGGGCGGCAAGCATCACGGGTGCAAGAACGCGAAGCAGTATCGTTGTCATCCGAACACCCTCTGGGTTGCCCAAGCAGAATAGTTTCCACGCTGATAGCAGGTGCGCGCCCGGGTGTAGCAGGTCGTGCCCGGCAAACCGACCGGGTAGAAGGCTGTGTCGGTCGCGTAATTGAAGCGGTTATTGGTGCGGTTCTTATTGACGGCGCCGGCGATCAGCGCGCCGATGATGGCTCCGGCGACGACAGCATCGGATTTCTTGTCGGCCATCGCAGGTGGCGGATTGGCGCTGGTGGCGACAAGGGCTGTCGCCAGAATAAGCGATAGACGGCGCATGAGGCGCTCTCCTTCGGGTTAGAGTTCGACATATCAAGCCAGCTGGCACATCCTGAGTGCCGGTCTTCCACGTGATTGGCTATCCGGAACGCGAAAGTCGGCGTGTCCGCTGGAATAGCAATTCTTATGGTTGCGTTTTTTCTTGCCTTGAAGAGAAGAACGGAATGATATCGTGATTATTGGTCAGTCTTCTGCATTTAATTAGGAACAGAACTTGATCTCAGTCCTGACGACCGAGTTCAGCGGTGCCGATAGCGCCCATCGGGCGTTAGAACCGCACATGTTCAGTCAGACCAATGCCTTCGCGCTGTCCGACGATAAAGGCCGGATCAAGGTGCAGACAGCGGAATTGCACGCGGGCGGACTGCGGGTCAGTCGGATCCTGTCCACCGGCCACATGGTCGATCTGACCGAAGAAGTGGCGATGACTGTTCTTTTCCCGTCTTCGGGCCAACTTCGAGTGCGGGTTGCGGCGGCGGAATACCGCATCGCCTCTAAATCTGCCTGCGTCTTTGGCCCGAACGCAAGACGCACACGGGCAGAGGCGCCGGCTAAAGCGGACCTGTTCCATGCCAACGCCCTGATGCTGCCATACTACGCACTGCGCGATCTGCTGCAGGCTGAACGCGATCATGGCCTGCGGTGGGCGGGCTTGCCCGACAGCATGCCGCTGTCCGAAAAACTTCCCGAGGTGCGGCGCCTGTCCGACCTGCTGGGTTACTTTACCCGTCAGTTCGACGACAGCCGGCCGCTTTCGACCAAGTCAGGTGCGGCAATGGCAGTGCTGATCGAGGAACTCCTGTTGGATCTTGTCCTGCGGTCCCCCTTGATCGTGAGTGAAGAGCATGCCCTGTCGGCTGCGTGGCTTCGGGTGCGCATGGCCGAAGAGATCATGCGCGACCGCAGTGACGAGCCCTTGTCGATGGCGGCGGTGGCCCGCGAGGTCGGCGTCTCTCTGCGCAGCCTGCAACTTGCCTTCATGGAGGCCCGCGCCATGGGGCCACGAGATGTTCTGTTGCGGATGCGACTGGAACGGGCACGGGAACGCCTGCTCTCCGCGGGACCTTTGGATACCGTGACGAGCATTGCGCTGGATTGCGGGTTCGCGCATCTTGGCCGCTTCCCGGCCGCCTACCGGATCGCCTTTGGCGAGTTGCCGACCGAGACGCTGTCGCGGACCCGTCGGCGGCTGTCCTAACCGGGCGGAAGCACGAATTTCGGCTTCAGGCTGACCAAACAGGCGGTATCGGGTGCAGCTTCAGGCCGTTCGACAAAGGCCATGCCGATATCCTTGACGCATTGCGAGAAGATGATCGCGCCATGCCCGGCCTCGGGCACTTCTATGACCTGCGACTGCGACAGCGTTTCAGCGGCATGGCGCGCATCGGCCGACGAGGTCTGCGTGTCATTTAGCCCGTAGACGACCAGCGTGGGAATGTCGCTGGACACCGGCGTCAGGAACGCGGGCCGGGGCGCAGGCGCCAAAAGCGTGGGGCACAGGTCGTAAAGTGTGGTGTCCGCCTTGCTCGACAGCGTCAGCCACGGCCACTTCAACGTTGCGTTATAGGCGTCATAGCCTTCGCGACTGTTAAAGGGCAACTGCTCCTGACAGGCGATTACGATCAGGTCGAAGTAGCCGACCATCGGGGCAAAAGCCTTGCGCGCATCGCCAGAGACGGCAGCAAAGACGGCACGCACGTCAACGTCGCTCATCAGGTCGACAAGGGCAAGGATCTGAGGCAGGTCGGTAACAGGAAGGCGCGGCT
>Ga0208490_100207_pt1 | contig 47610 bp, 54 predicted proteins | sample SubbioAug_CSWold_FD_184818 | JGI IMG/M metagenome (GOLD analysis project Ga0208490, IMG submission 184818) | Serpentinite rock and fluid subsurface biosphere microbial communities from McLaughlin Reserve, California, USA - CR11Aug_CSWold (SPAdes) | ecosystem: Environmental > Terrestrial > Deep...
TCACCGTCGAGGAGAGCCAGACCTTCGGCATGGACATGGACCTCGTCGAGGGCATGCGCTTCGACAAGGGCTACATCTCCCCGTACTTCGTGACCGACCCGGACCGCATGGAGGCCGTGCTCGACGACCCCTACGTCCTCCTCGTCTCCTCGAAGATCACCGCTGTCCGCGACCTGCTGCCGGTGCTCGAGAAGGTCATGCAGTCGGGCAAGCCGCTGGTGATCATCGCCGAGGACGTCGAGGGCGAGGCCCTGGCCACCCTCGTCGTGAACAAGATCCGCGGCACCTTCAAGGCCGTCGCCATCAAGGCGCCGGGCTTCGGCGAGCGCCGCAAGGCGATGCTGCAGGACATGGCCATCCTCACCGGCGGCCAGGTCATCTCCGAGGAGATCGGCCTCAAGCTCGAGAACACCACCCTCGATCTGCTCGGCACCGCCGCCAAGGTCGTGGTCACCAAGGACGAGACCACCATCGTCGACGGTGGCGGCGACGACGCCGACCTGCAGGGCCGCATCCAGCAGATCAAGTCCGAGATCGAGAACACCGACTCCGACTACGACCGCGAGAAGCTCCAGGAGCGCCTCGCCAAGCTGTCGGGCGGCGTCGCCGTCCTCAAGGTCGGCGCGGCCACCGAGGTGGAGCTCAAGGAGAAGAAGCACCGCATCGAGGACGCGGTCAGCACCACCAAGGCCGCCATCGAGGAGGGTGTGGTCGCCGGCGGTGGCACCACCCTGCTCCGGGCCAAGGCCAAGGTCGACCAGCTCGCCTCCGACCTCACGGGCGACGAGGCCACCGGCGCCAAGATCGTGGCCTACGCCCTCCAGGAGCCGCTGAAGCAGATCGCCCGCAACGCCGGCCTCGAGGGCGGTGTCGTGGTCGACCGCGTGCTGTCCATGGACGGCGCCACCGAGGGCCTCAACGCTGCGACCGGCAACTACGAGGACCTCACCAAGGCCGGCATCATCGACGCCGCCAAGGTGACCCGCTCGGCGCTGCAGAACGCGGCGTCGATCGCGGCGCTGTTCCTCACCACCGAGGCCGTCATCGCCGACAAGCCCGAGAAGGAGATGGCTGGCGGCATGCCCGGCGGCATGGACGACTTCTAGGTCTGGGCCGTCCCCACCGGCTCGGGCCGGACCCAGGAGACGACGGACGGGCGCCCTGCGGGGCGTCCGTCCCGCGTACGGTCTGCACCTCATGGCGATGACGCGCATCGTGCTGGTGCGGCACGGGGAGGCCCAGTCCCACGTCGAGCGCGTGGTCGGCGAGCGGCGGGGCTGCACGAGGTCTGGACGCCGTTCCACCGCCACGTGCCGGGATCCGAGACGTGGGCGACGTTCGTCCCGCTCACCTGAGCGAACCGCCCAGCCCGGGCTGGGGTCGACGGGATCGGGGGACTCCAGCCCGGGCTGGCGCCGGCTCAGCGCTCGCGGTGGCGGGTGACGGGCAGGTACCGGGGGTCGACGTCGTCGGACGGCTCCGGGGGGCGCATGGCCAGGTCGATCGCCGACCACAACGACCCGGAGATCGGGAAGAAGAGCACCGGGAACAGCGCCGCGAAGGGGACGGTGATCAGCAGGAGGGTGGCCACCGGGGGGTCGGGGTAGGTCACTGCGAACCCGACGGCGATCAGGCCCACGAGCAGCGTGAAGCTGACCATGATGTTCATCCCGAGGGAGCCGATCCACTGGTCCTCGACCCGCGCCGTCGGGTAGTTGCACCGGGGGCAGCGCTCGCGCTTGCGGAACCAGGTCTCGAAGATCCCGCGGGCGCCGCACAGGGGGCAGCGGCGCCGCAGTCCGCGCAGCACGACGCGGGCGGGCGTCAGCGGGGGCGGCGCGTCAGGCGGGGCGTCCACCCGGCCATCATCGCAGCGACCCGGGGCCGGGCCACCCTCCCGCCGGCGACGAGCGCGGCGGCGAGGGTGAGGAGCACGGCGGTGCGGGCCACGCGGGCGACCCCGGGGGTTCCGGCGGCGGGCAGCTCCCGTGGCGCGGCCATCGCCACGTCGGCGCCCCGTCCGGCGGCTCGCACGGCCGGCACGTCGGCGGCCTGCGAGGGATCGGCGAGCTGGTCCTCGATCGGGGCGGGCGGAGGAGGCGGCGCCTCCCCGGCGACGCCGGCCTGGACCTGGAACAGCGTCGAGCGGAGGCCGAGGCGCCGGCGGAACACCTGCGGGTCCACCGGCCGTTCGCCGGCGTCGCCGACCAGCGTCATGGCGACGGGCCGGCCGGAGGGGCCGGTGGCGTCGACCCGCACCCCGGTGAGGGTGCCCGGGTAGCCGAGGCGAGCGGCGACATCGGTGAGGGCGACGTCGATCGACCAGGGCCGCACGTCCTCGGTGGGCTCGGGGCGGGCCTGCAGGTACGGGATGTCGTACCCCGACCCGAAGCCCTCGCGGATGGTGGCCGAGTGGCCGCCGGCGGAGGCCGAGTAGAACGACGCGGCGAGGGCGCCGCCGTGGGTGAGGACCCAGCCCCGGGTGGCGGCCACCGCCGCGTCCTGCCCCGGGTGCTCGCGCTCGACGCCCGCGTACACCTGGCAGGACTCGGTGTCGCAGATCTCGCCCCCGCCGACCATGGCCCGCAGGGCGTAGGTGCGGGCGGCCACGGCCTGGGCCTGGACGGCCGCCGCCGGCCACGACCCGGGCACCTCGGCCATGCCCCGCAGGTAGTCCTCGACGTCGACGTGGTTGCGCACGCGCAGGGTGCCCGGCCCACCGGCGACCTCGAGGGCCCCCCGGTAGGTGCGACCGCGGTCGGCGAGGTGCACGGTGCCGCCGGCGTTGGGCACGGCCCAGACCGGCGTGGGCGAGCGGGGTGCGTCGGCGGGGGCTGGCGCGGGCGCCGGGGCGCCGGGGGCGGGGGGCTGCTCCGGCGCCGGCGGGGCGGGCTCGCCACCGGGCGGCGTGCAGGTCACGCACGGCTCCGGCTGGGGCTCCGGCTGGGGCTCCGGCTGCGGCTCCGGCTCGGGCTGCGGCTGCGGCTGCGGCTGCGGCTCGGGCTCGGCGGCCGGCGGCGGGCACAGGACCACGCACGGATCGGCCTGGTACGGCTGGGCCTGCTGGGCCGAGAGCGCCCGCACCCCGCCGCGCTCGACCCGGTACCCGCTGCCATCGTGGTGCACGGTCACCGTCTCGCCGGGCCCGACGGCGATCGGGAAGCCGGCCGCCTGCTGCCCGTCGCGGGCGGAGCGGATCTGGCCGCCCTGGGGCAGGGTGATCGTGGTGCGAGCCCCGCCGCCGACCACGACGACGACCTCGCCGGCCGCGCTGCCGATCGCGGTGCCGGGGTAGTAGTGGCCGAGGATCGTCGCCGCGTCGTGGCCGGCGGCCGCCATCGAGCGGGCGCCCCACTGCGACAGCCCCACGCCGTGCCCGTGCCCGCGGCCCTGCAGGTGCAGGACGGCCACGCCCTCGGCGGGCGCGGCCGAGGCGGGGGCGAGCGTGGTGGAGGCGAGGGCCAGGACGGCGACGAGGAGGCCGGCGAGCGTCGCCCGGGCCGCCGCCGGGCGGCGGGTGCGGGACCGTCGGAGCGGTCGGCGGTGGGGCCGGCGGGCGCGCCGGTGAGCGGCTCGGGTCATGGTCCTGGAGGTGTTCCCGTCGGAACCGTTCGTCGCGCGGCGGCGCACCTCCTGCCCCGCCGGCCGTGCGGGTGCGCGGGCCCCTGGTCGACGATGACCCGAGGCCGCACGACACGGTCGTGGGCCACCAGCTCCTCGCCGGCGCCCTGCCCCGGCACGGGTGCGGGCTGGCGGTGAGCGGCCGGGTCGGCTCCGAGATCGCGCAGAAGGCGTGGGCGGCGGGGATCACCTCCGTCGTCGCCAAGGGCGCGCCGACGTCGCTCGCCGTCGGGGCTGCCCTCATCGCCCGCATCACCCTCGCCGGCTGGGCCGCCGGTGGCACCGGTCGCGCCTACACCTGAGGCCCCGTAGCCTGGCGGCGTGCCCGAGCCCACGCCTTCATCCCCGTCGACCCCGCCCCCCTCCACGCCAGCGCAGGGCCAAGCGGTGCTCCACCTGTTCTGCGCCGTCACCCCCCTCGCCGACGCCGACGCGGTCACCCAGGCCGTCGAGTCGGCCGGGGCCGACGGCTACCAGATCGTCCCCGTGGCCGTGCTCGGGCACAAGGCCGACATCGGCCTCATGGCGATGGGCCCCGACCAGTGGCGCCTGCGTCGGCTGCAGACCGACCTCGTCGCCGCCGGGCTCGAGGTGGCCGACAGCTACGTGAGCCTCACCGAGATCAGCGAGTACGCCCAGGGCGTCCCCGACCAGATGAAGCAGGCCCGCCTGTTCCCCCAGCTGCCCCCGGAGGGCAAGCCGGCGTTCTGCTTCTACCCGATGTCGAAGCTCCGGGGCCCCGACGGCGGCTGGTACGGGCTGCCCTACGAGGAGCGGCTCGAGCTGATGATGGAGCACGGCACGTCGGGCCGGAACTTCGCCGGCCGCGTGCTCCAGGTCGTCACCGGCTCCACCGGCGTCGACGACTTCGAGTGGGGCGTCACCCTCTTCGCCGAGCGGCCCGACGACCTCAAGGAGGTCGTGTACACGATGCGCTACGACCGGGCCTCGGCCGTCTACGGCGACTTCGGCACCTTCATCTCGGGCATGACGGGTTCCCTTGCCGAGGTGCTCGACGCCGTGGGGCTCCGCTGAGCACCGGACCGCCGGCGCACCGGCACGTGGTCGTCACCCTCCGGCTGCCGGACCGCCCCGGCGCGCTCGGGGCGGTGGCATCGCGCATCGGAGGCGTGGGCGCCGACATCACCGACGTCCGCGTCTCCTCGCGCCGCGACGGCATCGCCGAGGACGTGTTCCACATCGACCTCCCCGAACGGCATGGCGTCGACATGGTCGGCCTGCTCCTCGGTGAGATCCACCAGGTCGACGGCGTGGTGGCGCCGTCGGTCAGCGAGCCTCCCGCCGGCTGCTGCGGCTGACATCGGCGATGTCCTCGTGGTGACGGATCTCGCCTCCGTTCCCAGCCGGATCGGGCGATCCGCGTATGATCCCCCGATCGTGTCCGCCAGACGACCCCACCCCTGGTCCCGGGCCCGCTGGGTCCTGGCGCTGCTGGTGCTCCTCCCGGTGCTCGGCCTCACCGCCGCGCCGGCCGCGGCCCAGGAGGACGACGAACCACCCCCCGGCACCCGCGAGATCTCGGTCAACGTGATCGACCGGCAGGGGACGGCCGAGCGCGAGGACGACGAGCCGGTGGCCGGCGCCGTCATCGTGGTCACCGACACCGCCGACGAGGTGATCGACGAGGTCACCACCGAGGAGGACGGCACGGCCACCATCACCCTGCCCGGCGAGGGCCAGTACGTCGCTCGCCTGGACCTCGACTCCCTCGACGAGGACGCCGGCCTGCCCCGTGAGGGACGGGAGACGGTCTCCATCGATCCCACCCGGGCGCGGTTCTTGAACTTCATCGTGGGCGATCGCGAGCGGGCCACCCGGGGCGCCTTCGACAAGGTCCCGCAGCTGCTGTTCAACGGCTTGAGCTTCGGGCTCATCATCGCCATCACGTCGGTGGGCCTGTCGCTGATCTTCGGCACCACCGGCCTGGTGAACTTCGCCCACAGCGAGCACGTCACGTTCGGCGCCATCGTGGCCTGGTGGATCAACGTCGACCACGGGCTCCACATCATCCCCGCCGCCGTGCTCGCCGTCGCCATCGGCGGCCTCGCCGGAGCCATCGTCGACAAGGCCCTGTGGGGCCCGCTGCGGCGCAAGGGCATGAGCCTCGTGGCGATGATGATCGTCTCGATCGGTCTCAGCCTGGCGGCGCGCAGCATGCTCCAGCTGCTCTACGGCGGCGTGTTCCGGCCGTACCACCAGTTCTACCGCCAGGAGTCGATCGACATCGGCCCGATCACCACCACGCCGAAGGACGTCTGGATGATCGCCCTCATCCTGGTGGTCATCGTGGGCGTCGCGTCGATCCTGCAGTACACCCGCATCGGCAAGGCCATGCGAGCCGTCTCCGACAACGGCGACCTGGCTGCCGCGTCGGGCATCAACGTCGACCGGGTGGTCACCTTCGTGTGGGTGCTGGGGTCGGCGCTGGCGGCGCTGGGCGGCGTGCTGTTCGGTCTCCAGCAGCAGATCCACTTCGAGATGGGCTTCCGGTTGCTGCTCCTGATGTTCGCCGGGGTGGTGCTCGGTGGTCTCGGCACGGCGTACGGCGCCCTCGTCGGCTCCTTCGTGGTCGGCATGTTCGTCGAGGTGTCGACCCTGGTCATCCCGACGGAGCTGAAGAACGTGGGCGCGCTGCTCGTGCTCATCGTGGTGCTGCTCTTCCGACCCCAGGGGATCCTGGGCCGCGCCGAACGCATCGGCTGAGGAGGTCGACGTGGACTGGCAACAGATCCTCACGGTGGCGCTGACCACGGCGTTCGGGCCCACGGCGATCGTGTTCGCCCTGGCCGCCATCGGCCTCAACGTGCACTTCGGCTACACGGGCCTGGTCAACTTCGGCCAGGTCGCGTTCCTCGCCGTCGGCGCCTACACGGTGGCGATGGGCGTGGTCACCTACGGCCTGTCGTTCTGGCTGTGCGTGTTCCTGGCCCTGGTCACCGGCAGCATCCTCGCCCTGCTGCTCGGCGCCCCGACGCTGCGCCTGCGGGCCGACTACCTCGCCATCGTCACCATCGCCGCGGGCGAGATCATCCGCCTGGTGCTCCGGGCGGCCCGCTTCCGCGAGTCGACGGGCGGTGCGGCCGGCATCCAGAACTTCGCCGGCGACTTCTACTCCCTCAACCCGTACTCGCCCGGGCGCCGGAACTACACGATCCCGGGCACCGACGTCGGGCTCACCTACTCGGCGAACGACCTGTGGCTGCTGACCGTCGGCTGGGCCGCCGTGGCCCTCGCCTGCCTGATCGTGTACCTGCTGATGCGCAGCCCCTGGGGCCGGGTGATCAAGGCCATCCGCGAGGATGAGGAGGCCGTGCGCAGCCTCGGGAAGAACGTCTACGTCTACAAGATGCAGTCGCTGGCCCTCGGCGGCGTGATCGGCGCCATCGGCGGCGTCCTGTTCGCCGTCGCCCGGCAGTCCGTCGTACCCGACAGCCTCGGCACGCTGCTCACGTTCTTCGCCTACGTGGCGCTCGTCCTCGGCGGCGCGGCACGCGTCCTGGGTCCGGTGCTCGGAGCGGTCGTCTTCTTCTTCCTCCAGCAGCTCGCGTCGTCCACCCTGCGCCAGGCCGTCTCGGCGGGGCACGTCGACTTCCTCGTCGCCAACGAGGTCGGCATCGTGGTGCAGATCCTCGTGGGCGTCGGCCTGATGGCGCTGATGATCTTCCGCCCGCAGGGCATCATCGGCGACAAGTCGGAGGTGGCGGTCAGTGTCCGCCGTTGAGCCCACGTCGGCATCGGTGGCGATGCGCGACGTCGAGCCCGTCCCCGGCGCCCGCAAGCCCGACCCGATCCTCGTGGCCGAGGACATCCGGAGGCGCTTCGGCGGGCTCACCGCCGTCGACGTCGACCACCTCGAGGTCCAGCGCGGCGTCATCACCGCCCTCATCGGCCCGAACGGCGCCGGCAAGACCACGTTCTTCAACCTGCTCACCGGCTTCGACAAGCCCGACTCGGGCCGCTGGACCTTCGACGGCACCGACCTCATGGGCGTCCCGGCGCACAAGGTGGCCCGGCACGGCATGGTGCGCACCTTCCAGCTCACCAAGTCGCTGGCCCGGCTCAGCGTGCTCGAGAACGTGAAGCTGGGTGCCACCGGCCAGCGGGGCGAGCGCATGTTCGTGAGCCTGGTCAAGCCGCTGTGGAAGGCGCAGGAGGCCGAGATCGAGCGGCGGGCCGAGGAGCTGCTCGTCCGCTTCAAGCTGGACCACATGCGAGACGAGCTGGCGAGCTCGCTGTCCGGCGGCCAGCGCAAGCTGCTCGAGATGGCGCGGGCGCTCATGGTGGAGCCGGCGATGGTGATGCTCGACGAGCCCATGGCCGGCGTGAACCCGGCGCTCACCCAGTCGCTGCTCGGCCACGTGAAGGGCCTGCGCGAGATGGGGATGACCGTCATGTTCGTCGAGCACGACATGGACGTCGTCCACGACATCTCCGACTGGGTCGTCGTCATGGGCGAGGGCCGGATCATCGCCGAGGGGACGCCCGACCAGATCAGCGCCAACCAGGCGGTGATCGACGCTTACCTGGGCGCCCACCACGATGCGCCGCTCACCGTCGAGGAGGAGCGGGCCCAGCTCGCCGAGGCGGAGGCCGCCATCGAGGCCGAGGATGCCCGCGACCCCGAGCGCGAGGAGGGCGACGATGCCTGAGGAGGTCCTGCTCAGCGCCGACGCCCTGTACGCCGGCTACGTGCCCGGGGTCGACATCCTCAACAGCTGCGACCTCACCCTGCACGACGGTGAGCTCATCGGCATCATCGGGCCCAACGGGGCCGGGAAGTCCACGCTGCTCAAGGCCATGTTCGGCCTGGTCCCCGTGCGCGAGGGCACCATCCGCCTGCGCGGGGAGGACATCACGCAGGCGAAGGCCCACCGCCTGGTCGAGCTGGGCGTGGGCTACGTCCCGCAGAACAACAACGTGTTCCCGAGCCTGTCGGTGCAGGAGAACCTGGAGATGGGCGCCTACCAGCGCCGCAAGGACTTCAAGGGCCGCTTCGAGGAGGTGTGCGAGCTGTTCCCGCTCCTCGGCGACCGGCGCAAGCAGCGGGCCGGGTCGCTGTCCGGCGGCGAGCGCCAGATGGTCGCCATGGGCCGTGCGCTGATGATGCGCCCGTCGGTCCTCCTCCTCGACGAGCCCTCCGCCGGCCTGTCGCCGGCGTACCAGGACGAGGTCTTCATCCGCTGCAAGCAGATCAACCGCACCGGCGTCTCGATCGTGATGGTCGAGCAGAACGCCCGCCGGTGCCTGCAGATCTGCGACCGGGCGTTCGTGCTCGACCAGGGCACCAACGCCTACTCCGGCACCGGTGCCGAGCTGCTCAACGACCCCAAGGTCATCGAGCTGTACCTCGGCACCCTCGCTCGCACCGACTGAAACGTTCTTGTCGTCGTTTCGGGGGTCCTCGGCCCCGAAACGACGACAAGAACGCTGCCCGGACGCGACGAGGGCCCCCGCCGGAGCGGGGGCCCTCGGGCTCAACCGACCGAGGTCAGCTGATCGGTGTCACTCGCCGGCGTCGAAGCGCTCGCCGAGCGGGTTGCCGATGTTGCCGTCGACCAGGTAGGTCGGGATGTCCTGCGGGCCGAGGCCCTGCTCGACGAGGGTGACCAGCAGGCGGCTGGTCTCGTCGAAGCCGATCAGGGCGATGGCGTCGGCATCGGACTCGAGGGCCTGCTGGACCTCGGCGTCGAACGTCTGGGCCTGCGGGTCGTAGGTGATCTTGTCGAGCACCTCACCGCCGCCGGCCTCGAACGACGCCGTGAGGTCGTCGGCGAGACCGTTGCCGTAGTCGTCGTCGAAGTTCAGGATCACCAGCGAGGCGTTGCCGTCCTCGGCGATGACCTCGGCCAGCACCTGGCCCTGCAGGATGTCGGACGGGCCGAGGCGGAAGTACAGCCCGTTGTCCGGGTAGTCCGAGAACTGCTTGGACGTGTTGGCCGGCGAGAACATGGTCACGCCCGCACCGACGATCTGGTCGATCACGCTGGCGGAGACGGACGAGGAGGCGGCGCCGATGATGGCGTCGACGTTCTCGCCGAGCTGACGGGTGACCGTCTGGACCGCGGTGTCGGTGGTGGTGTCACCGGAGTCGCCCTCGACGAGCTGCACGTCCTGGCCGTTGAAGCCACCGGCCTCGTTGACCTCGGCGACGGCCATCTGGACGCCGGCGATCTCGGGCGGGCCGAGGAACGCGAGGTTGCCGGTCTCGGGCAGCAGCGTGCCGATCTTGAGGACGCCGTCGCCCGCGCGCTCCGCGGTGACGGGGTCGTTCTCCATGTTCTGGAACTCCTCGCCGGCCTCGACCGTCTTGAAGGTCTCCTGCTCGGGATCGAGGCGGTTGTCGTCGCCGTACACCTGGATGGCGTAGGAGCCGACGAGGGGCTCGCCGTTGCCGGACATGTCGGTGGCGCCGGACACGCCGTCGTAGTCGATGTCGGTGCCGGCCTCGACCAGCGCCAGGCAGTCGGCGTACGTGGTGCACTTCTCGCCACCCTTGGTGACGTTCACGATCTCGGCCGCGTGGGCCGAGCCGTCGTCACCGGCGACCTGCGCGGCCAGGGCGACGATGATCGTTGCGTCGTAGGCCTCGGGGCCGTAGGCGTACGTGCCGTCGAGCTCGATGCCGTTCTCCTCGGCCCACGTGTCCATCCGGGACTGGAACTCCCGCACGGCGTCGGTGGTCTCCGGCGCCGGCGTCGTGCCCTTGGCGCCGGACAGCTCGCCGACGTCTTCGCCGGGGTCGGGGGTGGCCTCGGTGGTGTCCTCCGCCGGGTCGTCGGTCGTGTCCTCGGCGGTGTCGTCGTCACCGCACGCGGCGGCGAAGAGCGAGAACGCGAGGAACAGCGCGACGAGCAGCCGGAGTCTGGCTGGCTTGCGCATGTGATGGGTTTCCTTTGTGTTCACCAACAGGGAGCACGACAGTACCGGTCGGAAACATCCGGTGTGTGGCGGAAGGCACCGGAAGCGCGCGAACCGCTCGTGGCACGGGGCACCTCCAGGCGGGTGTCGCGCACCTCGTCAGGGGACGGATCGGCCTCCGAGGCGGGCGAGCCGGCCACGGGCGTCGAACGCCGCCAGGGTGAGCTCGGCGGCGCTGCGGTTCCCCTGGTCGTCGAGTCCCAGCCGGCCGCTGCGGCCCACGTAGACCAGGTCGCCGCCCTGTCGCGCGAGCTCCAGGCAGTCCGCCGGCGAGTGGCAGGGGGTGCCGCCTCGGGTCACCGCCGGGAGGGCACCGGCGATGGACGCCCCGTCGGTGGCACCGGCAGCCTCGGCGGCGAGCGCCACGGCCACCACGGCGTCGTAGGTCTCGGCCGCGTGGTCGAGGACGAGTCGCCCGTCGGCGCCCAGCTCGACCGCGATCCGCTCGGCGAGCTCCTCGTCCGGCGGCGCCGTGGCCAGCAGCCCGCGAAGGCAGGCCAGCCCGGCCCGCTCCGCGACGAGGTCGCCGAGCCGCTCGCCGAGGTTCCCGTCGGTGCCGTAGGTCGGGTGCTCGGCCGGCGGGCGCCCGGCCTCGGCGAGGGCGTCGAGCACCGGGGCGCTGTCGGCGAGGCCGACGACGACCGTGGCGCCGGCGGGTCGGCCCTGCGCGAGCGGGCCGAGATCGGTCGCCTCGAGCGTCGGCGGGTGGTCGAGGCGCCGGCCGACGGAACCGCCGGCGGCCTCGAAGGCGTCCGTGAAGCCACCGGCCACCGCCTCGCCGTAGCCGTCGGCGCGGACCACCAGGTCCACGCTCCTCACGCCGTCGTCGGCGACGAGCCCCGCCAGGGCGCGCCCCTGCAGCACCTCGGTGGCCACGGTGCGGAACAGCCGCCCGCCGCCGTCGAGGCGGTCGAGCGCCGTGGCCGCCGCGCCCGGGGAGACCAGCACCCCGCCGCCGGTCGCCACCCGGTCGAGCACGGCCGCCGCCACCGACGACGAGAGCGGGCCGATCACCGCGTCGGCGCCCTCGGCGAGCAGCCGGTCGGTCTCGGCCTCGGCGGCGCCGGGCGTGCCCTCGGCCGAGTCGCCGTGGCGCAGCGTGATCGGTGCACCGAGCACGCCGCCGGCGGCATCGACGTCCTGGACGGCCAGCTGCGCGGCCGCAACCGGCGCCGCCCCGAGGAAGGCGAGGTCGCCGGTGCGGGGGAGGAGGGTGGCCAGGTCGAGGCCGGGCCCGGCCGGCACCGGCTCCGTGGCGGCCGGGGGCAGGGGCGCCGGCGCCGTGGCGTCCACCGCTGGCGGCACGTCGCCGCCCACCGGGCAGGTGGCGGCGGGCGCGGCGGTCGTCGTCGTGCGCTCCGGGCGGGCCTCGTCGGGACCCGAGTCGCAGGCGCTCGCCGCCACGAGGGCGAACGCGACGCCCACGGCGAAGGCGTTCCGGTGTCGAGCGGGGGAGCCGGCCATGGTGGGCCAGACTCTGTCCGATGGAGACCGACCTCCTCTACCTGCGCGACGCCTACCTGCGCATGTTCGAGGCCACGGTGACCGCCGTGGACGGCGAGCGCGTGGCCCTCGACCGCACGGCCTTCTACCCGACCGGGGGCGGCCAGCCCTGCGATGCCGGCTCCCTCGACGTCCACGGCGGCCTGCTCGACGTCACCGACGTCCGCAAGGAGGGGGCGACCGTCTGGCACTCGGTCACCCCGGGCCCGCTCCCGTCGGTGGGCGACACGGTGACCGGCGAGCTCGACTGGGAGCGCCGCCACGCCCTCATGCGCACCCACACCGCCCTGCACGTCCTGTGCGGCGTCATCTGGAACGAGTGGGGCGTCCCCGTGACCGGGGGCCAGATGGAGCCGCTGGCGGCGCGCATGGACTTCGAGTTCGACCCGTTGCCAGCGGGCTTCAAGGAGCAGGTCGAGGAGCTCGTCAACGTCGAGCTCGCCGCCGACCGGCCCATCGTGGTGTCGTTCCTGCCCCGGTCCGTGGCGGTCGCCGACGACGACCTCATCCGCACCAAGGTCAACATGATCCCCGAGTCGGTCTCCGAGATCCGCGTCGTCGACATCGTCGGCCTCGACAAGCAGGCCGACGGGGGCACGCACGTCGCGACGACCGGGGAGGTCGGCCGCATCCGGGTGACGAAGAGCGAGTCGAAGGGCAAGGGCAACAAGCGCATCCGGCTCGAGGTGGTCGACCGATGAGCGGTCCGGTCACCACCGAGGACGAGGCCCCGGCCGAGGGCGGGTGCGGCGACACGCACCGCGAGCTCGAGGTCACCGACCCGCACGAGGCCCAGGTCGGCCGGTTCCGCGTGCGCCGGGCGCTGCCCCGCCGGGCCCGGCGCACCGTCGGCAGCTGGTGCTTCGTCGACCTGATGGGACCGGCCGAGGTCACGGCCGACCGCGGGCTCGACGTGCCGCCCCACCCGCACATCGGCCTCCAGACCGTGACGTGGCTGATCGCGGGTGAGGGCCTGCACCGCGACTCGCTCGGCACCGAGCAGGTGCTGGCCCCCGGGCAGCTCAACCTGATGAGCGCCGGGCGGGGGATCGCCCACTCCGAGGAGGCAACCGGGCGCTACGCCGGCCCGCTCCAGGGCGTGCAGCTGTGGGTGGCCCAGCCCGAGGTCACCCGTCACGGCGAGCCCGCCTTCGAGCACCACGCCGAGCTGCCGCAGGTCGAGCTCGGCTCGGCGACGGCGACGGCGACGGTGCTCGTCGGCGAGCTGGCGGGTGCAGCCTCCCCGGCCCGCCGCGACACCGACCACCTCGGCGCCGACCTGCAGCTCCGGCCGGGCACGACGGTCGTGCCGCTCGAGCAGGCCCACGAGCACGCCGTGCTCGTGGTCGACGGTGCGGTCGAGGTGGCGGGTACCGCGGTGCACGCCGGGCAGCTGGCCTACGTCGGCGTCGGGCACGACGAGCTGCCCCTGTCGGTGCACGAGCCGGCCCGGGTGATGCTCCTCGGGGGCGTGCCGTTCCCCGACCGCCTCGTCATGTGGTGGAACTACGTCGCCCGCAGCCAGGACGAGGTCACCGAGGCGCACCGGGCATGGGCGTCCGGTGACGAGCAGCGCTTCGGTCCGGTGGCCTCGCCCCTGGCCCGCACCGTCCCCGACCCCCCGCCCTGGGACCGTGGCTGACTACGGCACGCTGCGCGACCGCCTGCAGGAGCTGGGCGAGGTCGTCGTGGCCTTCTCGGGCGGTGCCGATTCGGCCTTCCTGGCCTGGGTCGCCCACGACGTGCTCGGCCCGGAGCGGGCCACCGCCGTCACGGCCGTGTCCCCCTCGCTCGCCGGCCGCGAGCGCGACGACTGCCGGGCCCTGGCGCACGAGTGGGGCCTGTCGTGGCGCGAGGTCGAGACCGCCGAGATGGAGAACGCCGCCTACCGGGTGAACGACACCGACCGGTGCGCATGGTGCAAGGACGCGCTGATGGACGCCGTCGAGCCGCTGCTGGGGCTGGGCTCCGCGGTCGCGCTGGGCGTCAACGTCGACGACCTCGGCGACCACCGTCCCGGCCAGGAGGTGGCGCGGTCCCGAGGGGCGGTCTTCCCGCTGGTCGACGCGGGGTTCACCAAGGACGACGTCCGGCGCACCTCCCGTGCGCTCGGGCTGCGCACGTGGGACAAGCCGGCGGCCCCCTGCCTGGCGTCCCGACTCCCGTACGGTGTGCCCGTGTCCCTGGGACGGCTGCGCTCCGTCGAGCAGGCCGAGGCGGCGCTGCACGCGCTCGGGTTCCCGGAGCTGCGGGTGCGCCACCACGAGCAGCTCGCCCGCATCGAGGTCCCGGCCGACCGCATCGACGAGGTCGCGGCCCGGCGTGACGAGGTCGTGGATGCCGTCACCGCGGCCGGCTACCGCTGGGTCGCGCTCGACCTGATGGGGCTGCGCTCGGGCAACCTCAACCCGTAGCACCGGGCCGCTTCAGTGCGGCTCGTCCCACGCTCCCCGCTGCGCGAGCAGCGCAGCGACCTCCGGCGGCAGCTCGCCGGTGGCGAGGTCGGCGACGGTGACGTGGTCGAGGACCGAGCGCAGCGCGGCCCGCACCGCGACCCACAAGGAGACGAACGGCTCGGCGCCGCCGTGCTGGGGCAGCTCGTGAGGTCGGATGCCGCGCACCGAGGCGAGCGGGCCCTCGAGCGCCCGGATGATCTCGGCGACGGTGATGTCCTCGGCGGGGCGGCCCAGGTTCCAGCCGCCCTCGGGCCCACGGGTGCTGCGCACGATGCGGTGGTTCCCGAGCACGCGCAGGATGTCGGGCAGGAACGAGGCGGGGATGTCCTGGGTGCTGGCGAGCACCTCGGTCTTCACCGGCCGGTCCGGGGTCTCGACCTCGGCTCGCGCGATGGCCACGACCGTCCGCACGGCGTAGTCGACCTTGTGGGTGATCCTCACTGGTGGGCCGGCGGGGGTGGCGTCACGGGTGGGATTGAAGCGGATTTGACTCGCCGGTTCGCATTCCGCATAAATATGACCTGCCAGGTCGGGATTCCTCGGAAAGTAGGTGTGATGCGACGTGCGCTCACGATCATCGGCGCCGCGGTGGCGCTCTCCCTCCTCGGCGGCGCGTGCGGCGGCGGTGATGTCGCCGGACGCGCCGACGGGGGAGGCTCGGAGACGATCAACATCGTCGGCTTCGCCGTCCCCGAGGCCGCCAACAAGGCCATCGCCGACGAGTTCGGCGCGACCCCCGAGGGCGAGGGCGTGAGGTTCCGCACCTCCTACGGCGCCTCCGGCGACCAGAGCCGCGCGGTCGAGTCCGGTCTGGAGGCCGACTACGTCCACTTCTCGGTGGCGAGCGACGTCACCCGACTCGTCGACGCCGGGCTCGTCGCCGACACGTGGGACGACGGCCCCACCAAGGGCATCGTCTCCCGGTCGATCGTGGTCTTCGCCGTCCGCGAGGGCAACCCGAAGGGCATCGACTCCTGGGACGACCTCGTCCGGCCCGGCATCGAGATCGTCACCCCGAACCCGTCCTCGTCCGGCGCGGCCCGGTGGAACGCGCTCGCCGCCTGGGGCCAGGTGATCGCCGACGGCGGGACCGAGGAGGAGGCGAGCGAGTACCTCGACCGCTTCTTCGCCAACGTGGTGTCGCTCCCGGGAAGCGGCCGGGACGCCACCACGGCGTTCCTCGGCGGCACCGGGGACGTGTTCATGACCTACGAGAACGAGGCGATCCTGGCCCGACAGCACGGGGAGGAGTTCGACTACGTCATCCCGGAGACGACGATGCTCATCGAGAACCCCGGCGCCATCCTCCTCGACGCGACACCGGTGGCGCAGGCGTGGCTCGACTTCGTGCTCGGCGAGGAGGGCCAGCGCCAGTTGGCCCTGAAGGGCTTCCGGCCGGTGATCGACGGGTTGGAGGTCGACGAGGTCGAGGGGGCGCTCGACCCGTCGGACCCGTTCCCCGAGGTGGCGAACCTGCTCACGGTCGACGAGGACTTCGGGTCCTGGTCGGAGCTCTCGAAGACGTTCTTCGACGAGACCACCGGGATCGTGACCAAGGCCATCGAGAAGTCCGGCAAGGCCTCCTGATGGCGACGGCCACCCTCGACCGAGGACACCTCGTCCGCCGGCGGGCCGCCGGCGGGACCCGCACCGGGCGCCTGACCGCGACCTCCGGGGTCGGTCTCGGCGTGGCGCTGCTGTGGTTCAGCCTCCTGGTGCTGATCCCGCTGAGCGCGGTGGTGGCCACCGCGGCCGAGGGCGGCTGGTCGGCGTTCTGGACGAGCATCACCGCCCCCCAGACGGCGGCGGCGATCCGGCTCACCGTCGGCTTCGCCGCGCTCGTCACCGTGCTCAACGTGGTGACCGGCACGATCGTCGCCTGGGTCCTGGTGCGCGACCGGTTCCCCGGCAAGCGGCTCCTCGAGCTGCTCATCGACCTCCCCTTCGCGCTGCCCACGATCGTCGCGGGGCTCGTGCTGCTGTCGCTCTACGGCCAGGACAGCCCGTTCGGCGTCGACGTCGCCAACCAGCGCTCGGCGGTGTTCCTCGCCTACCTCTTCGTGACGCTGCCGTTCGTGGTCCGCACCGTCCAGCCCGTGCTCGAGGAGCTCGACCCCGAGGTCGAGGAAGCGGCGGCCTCGCTCGGCGCCAGCCGGTTCACGACGTTCCGGCGGGTGATCCTGCCGTCGCTCGCGCCGGCGATCGCCGCCGGCGCCGCGCTCTCCTTCGCCCGCGGGGTCAGCGAGTACGGGTCGCTGGTGCTGCTGTCCGGCAACCTGCCGTTCCGAACCGAGGTCACGTCGGTCCGGATCCTGGGCAGCATCGAGAACGACAACCTCCCGGGCGCCGCGTCGATCGCCACGATCCTGCTGGTGATCTCCCTCGTCGTCCTCGTGCTGCTCGACGTCGTCCAGCGCCGGATGGTGCGCCGTGGCTGATCGTCGATCCCTCCGGGGCCGGCCCGGCCCGGGCACGTGGGCCCTGCGCCTGTTCACCGTCGCCTACCTCGTCCTCCTCGTCGCCTGGCCGGTCTCGCTCGTCGCGCACATCACCCTCAGGGACGGGTTCGGGTCGATCACCGACCTCCTGTCCGACCCCGACGTGCGCCACTCGTTCCGCCTCACCATCACGGTGGCGATCGCCGCCGTCGTGCTGAACACGGTCTTCGGTGTCGGGATGTCGCTGCTGCTCGTCCGGTACCGGTTCCCGGGGCGCCGGGCGCTGAGCGCCCTCGTCGACCTCCCGCTCTCCGTCTCGCCGATCGTCGTGGGCCTGGCGCTCATCCTCGTCTACGGCGGTCGCAACGGGTGGTTCGGGCCCGCGCTCGAGGACGCCGGGCTGCAGGTGATCTTCGCCACCCCCGGCATCGTGCTCGCCACCGCCTTCGTCGCCCTGCCGCTCATCGTGCGTGAGGTCGTGCCGGTGCTCGAGGAGGTCGGCATCGAGCAGGAGCAGGCCGCCCAGAGCCTCGGGGCCAGCGCCTGGCAGACGTTCTGGCGCATCACGCTGCCCTCCATCCGCTGGGCGCTCGTCTACGGCGTCGTGCTCAGCCTCGCCCGCTCGCTCGGCGAGTTCGGCGCGGTGAAGGTCGTCTCGGGCAACGTGCTCGGGCGGACCCGCACCGCCACCGGCGTCGTCGAGGAGAAGTACCTGAACTTCGACCGAGACGGCGCGTACGCCACGGCCTTCCTGCTCGCGCTGGTGGCCGTGGCCTGCATCGTCGTCGTCTCCCTGATCCGCCCCGACCACGAGGAACGAGCATGAGCATCCACTGCCGCGGGGTCTCGAAGCGCTTCGGCGACTTCGTCGCCCTCGACGACGTGCACGTCACCATCCCGACCGGCCAGCTCACCGCGCTCCTCGGGCCGAGCGGCGGCGGCAAGTCGACGCTGCTGCGGATCATCGCCGGCCTCGAGGATCCCGACGAGGGAACGATCGAGATCGCCGGCGAGGATGCCACCGGGGTGCCGGCCCGCAAGCGAAACGTCGGGTTCGTGTTCCAGCACTACGCCGCGTTCAAGCACCTGACGGTGGCCCGCAACGTGGGCTTCGGGCTCGAGATCCGCAAGCGCCCCAAGGACGAGATCCGCGAGCGCGTGCAGGACCTGCTCCGCCTCGTCCACCTCGACCAGTTCGCCGACCGACTGCCATCGCAGCTGTCGGGCGGGCAGCGTCAGCGCATGGCCCTCGCTCGCGCCCTCGCGGTCGAGCCCCGGGTGCTGCTCCTCGACGAGCCCTTCGGGGCCCTCGACGCCAAGGTGCGCAAGGAGCTGCGCGACTGGTTGCGGCGCCTGCACGACGAGGTCCACGTCACCACCGTGTTCGTCACCCACGACCAGGAGGAGGCGCTCGAGGTCGCCGACGAGATCGTGGTGATCAACGAGGGACGGGTCGAGCAGATCGGCAGCCCGGACCAGCTGTACGACCAGCCGGCGAACGACTTCGTCATGGGGTTCCTCGGCCCGACCACGGTGCTGCGCCAGGAGCTCGTCCGCCCCCACGACATCGACCTCTTCGCCGACGACCCCGGCGGCGCGCAGGCCGGTGCCGTCGTGCGAGTCCAACGGATCGGCTTCGAGGTGCGGGTGCACGTCGACGTGGGTGTCGACGACCCCGTCCTGGTGCAGCTGACCCGCGCCCACCTGCAGGCCCTCGGCATCGAGCTCGGGGACCGCGTGTGGCTCCGGGTCACCCCGGGGGCCACCACCGCGCCGATCGGCGGCTTCCCCGCGGACAGTGCGGATGGTGCGGATCTGGCACGATCCGCCCCGTGATCGCTGCCGCGCCGGGAACGGGCCCCCACCTCGCCTCGCGCTCGCGCCCAGGGGTGCCCGATGCCTGATCCCTCGGCGATCGAGCGTCACCTGGCCGCAGCGAGGGCGAGCCTCCGCCGTGTGGCCGTCGAACGGTTCGCCGACGTCCTCGCGGCCGGCGCGCTCGTCGTCGACATCCGGCCCGAGGCCGACCGGCGGGCCGAGGGCGAGCTCGACGGCGCCGTCGTCATCGAGCGGGTCCACCTCGAGTGGCGCCTCGACCCGACCAGCCCCGACCGCATCGCCGAGGCCGTGCCCGGACGCCGCGTGGTCATCGTGTGCAACGAGGGCTACTCGTCCGTCCTCGCCGCCACGTCGCTCGTGGCGCTCGGGGTGGACGCCACCGACCTCGACGGCGGCTACCGGGCGCTGGTGGCGATCGGTTCACCGCTGGTGCGATCCGGGACTACCTGAGCGCTCCGCGTTGTTGGAGCGGGAGATGTCGAGCACCCGGTCCTCCCCCCGACGCCTGCTCGGGTTCCCCGACCCGGTCGACGAGGTGTCAGCGCGCCTGGTCGCGGCGGGCGTCGTGACCATGGCCGTCGCCGCCATCGTCCTCGACTGGCGCTGGCTCACCGCCGTGCTGGCCTACGGCTTCGTCGCCCGCGTCCTCACCGGCCCGACGCTCAGCCCCCTCGGCTGGCTGGTCACCCAGGTCGTCCGGCCCCGCCTCGCCGTCCAGCCCCGGCTCGTGCCCGGCCCGCCCAAGCGCTTCGCCCAGGGCGTCGGCGTGGCGTTCTCGGTCACCGCCCTGGTGCTGGCGCTGATCGGCTCGTGGGGTGCGGCGCAGGTCGTGCTCGCCGTGCTGGCGCTCGCCGCCGGGCTGGAGGCGTTCCTCGGCCTGTGCCTCGGCTGCAAGGCGTTCGGGCTCCTCATGCGCGCCGGGGTCATCCCCGAGGAGGTCTGCAAGCGCTGCAACGACATCTGGGCGGTCAGGCCCGGGTGATCTCGCCGGCCGTCCACAGCGGGAAGGCCAGGTGGGAGACGCCGAGGTGGTCGACGATCCGGCCGGCCTCCACGAACTCCCGGTAGCAGCGGTCAGCCACGTCCTTGCCGACCATGAACACGAAGTCGGCCCAGGGCAGCAGGATCGGCCCGTCGTCGACGTCGCCCTCGCGCACGACGGCGTCGACCTCCAGGGTCGGGCGCGCCGGGTTCGACGGGTCGACGCAGGCCGAGTGGTAGACGACGTGCTCGAAGACGGAGAGGGCGCGGATCCGCACCGCTACCAGCCGAGCGTGCCGGGGCCGCCCTTGAACGGCCCCACCACGCGAGACGTGATCCACCCGCCGTAGAAGTCACCCTCGTTCGACTGCACCGGCTCGCCGTCGACGAGGCATTCGTCGACCCGCTGCGGGTAGAAGGCCAGGTGGCCGGCGATGGCGGTGAACGCAGGTGTCGGGTCCGCGTACGACCAGGCCGCCGCCCGGGAGACGGCGCGTCCGGTGTCGATCGTCCAGTAGGCCGCAGCGCCCTTCCACTCGCACCAGGTCGTCTGCTCGAGGGGTCGCAGCAGGTCCGTGCGCACGTCGGCGGCAGGGAGGTAGTACGCCGGGGGCTGGCTCGTCTCCAGCACCCGGACCGGGTCGCGGGTGTCGGCGACCACGACGCCGCCGAAGCGGACCACCACGTGCTCGCCGCTGGGGTCGAGCGCCGGCGGCCGGGGGTAGTCCCACACCGACTCCTGGCCCGGGCCGGGCTCGATGCGCTGGGGTCGCACGCTCCGTAGGTTGGCCGACGTGGCGCCCGATGCCAACCCGCCCGACCTCGCAGCCGACCCCGATGACGACGAGGCCCGCCTGGCCGCCATCGCGCGCCGGCTCGCCGAGGAGGTCGACGCCGTGGTCCCGGCGTGGGTCGAGCGGCTCGTGGTGACCCGCGTCGAGCAGTGGCGGGGCGACGTGCCGCCGGCCGTCGCCGCCGATGCGTCCGCCGCCGGTGCCGCCGCCGGGGCGGAGGTGCGCACCCGCCTGCGGGCCCTGCTCGAGGCCGACATCGACGATCAGCGCGCCGGGCCGCTCGAGGTGCTCCGGGCCGCGACCCGCCACGCCCACGACGTGCTCGCGGCGCTGGGGATGCCGCCGGTGGTGCGCGACGAGTTCGCCGAGCGGTCGTTCCCCGACGACGCCTACGACCTGATGCCGGCCACGTGGTCCGACGTCGACCCGGCGCTGCACGAACCCGGCATCGCGTGGGGTGCGGCCAAGGCGTTCGTGCACAAGGCCCGCCGCCGCGCCGAGGGGATGGGCTGACCCCGGACCGTTCCCTGCACCCGATCGGACCAGATGTGGTCACGGACGGTGCACCGAACGGGGCCAAGATGGGGGGATGTCGACGCCTGCCCGATCCGCCACGGACGTGCGGCGGGTCGCGCTGTTCCCCACGTGCGTCGGCGACCTCGTCGAACCCGACGTGCCCGTCGCCGCGGTGCGCGTCCTGCGGGGCGCCGGCTGCGAGGTCGACGTGCCGGACGGGCAGACGTGCTGCGGGCAGCCGGCGTGGAACACGGGCTTCACCCGGGACGCGGCCCGGGTGGCCCGCACCACGCTCTCCGCGCTCGAGGGGGCCCTGGCCGACGGTGCCGACGCCGTCGTCGTGCCCGCCGGCTCGTGCACGACGATGGTCCGCCTCTACTGGCCCCAGCTGTTCGAGCTGGCGGACGATGCGGACGCCGCCGCCCGGGCGCGCGCGGTGGGCGAGCAGACCTGGGAGCTCACCGAGCTGCTCGACGCACTGCCGGAGCGACGGCGCCCGGGGGGAGCCGTGCCACCCGAGGAGGTCGTGTACCACCGCTCGTGCCACATGCTGCGCGAGCTGCAGGTCGCCGACCAGCCCGAAGCGCTGCTCACCCGCGTCGAGGGGTGCACGGTGCAGCCGTGGGCGACCGCCGAGCACTGCTGCGGCTTCGGGGGCACGTTCAGCGTGAAGCTCCCCGAGGCATCGGTGGCGATGGCCGACGAGAAGCTCGACACCCTGCCCGAGGGCGTCACGACGATCGTCGGCGCCGACGCCTCCTGCCTCATGCAGCTGCGCACCCGCGCCAGGTCGCGCGGGCTCCCGGTCCGCACCGAGCACGTGGCCCAGGTGCTCGAGCGGGCGGCCTCGGTTCGGGTCGCGGAGGGCGAGCGGTGACCGCCGAGTGGCCGCTGCGCGGCTCCACCCTGCGCGAGCGCACCGCCACGGCGGTGGCCGACCCGGTCCTGCGGGCCAACGTCGGCGCCGCGACCGACCGCTTCCGGGCCAAGCGCGCCTCGGCGATGGCCCGGGTCCACGACCCCGACGGCCTGCGGAGCGCGGCGCGCGGCGTCCGGGCCGGCATCCTCGCCGACTGGGCGGCCACGCTCGAGCAGCTGGTCGACAACCTCCAGGCCAACGGGGGCCAGGTGTGCTGGGCGCCCACGGCCGCCGACGCCAACGCCTACATCGCCTCGGTGGCGCGGCGCATCGGGGCCCGAACGGTCGTGAAGTCCAAGTCGATGGCCACCGAGGAGACCGGGCTGAACGAGGCGCTCGCCGCGGTGGGCGCCGACGTGGTGGAGACCGACCTCGGGGAGTGGATCATCCAGCTCGCCGAGGAGCACCCGAGCCACATCATCGCCCCGGCCGTGCACAAGAACCGCCACCAGATCGCCGACACGTTCCAGGACCGGGCGGGGATGGTCGAGCGGGTGACCGAGCCCACCGAGCTGGTGGCCTTCGCCCGGCGGGAGCTGCGCCGGCGGTTCCTCGAGGCCGATCTGGGGATCACCGGCGCCAACCTCGGCGTGGCCGAGACCGGCAGCATCGTGCTGGTCACCAACGAGGGCAACGCCCGGATGGTGACCTCGATGCCCCGGGTCCACATCGCCGTGATGGGCGCCGAGCGGGTGGCCCGCACGTGGGACGAGGCCGACCTCGTCCTCGGGCTCCTGGCGAAGTCCGGCACCGGGCAGTCGCTGTCGTCGTACACCACCGTCATCAGCGGACCCCGGGGCGAGGGCGAGGCCGACGGACCCGACGAGCTGCACCTCGTCATCCTCGACAACGGGCGCAGCGACATCGCCGGCACCGAGTTCGCCGAGATGCTGAACTGCATCCGCTGCGGCGCCTGCCTCAACGTGTGCCCCGTGTACCGCCAGACCGGCGGGCACGCGTACGGGTGGGTGTACTCGGGGCCGATGGGCGCCGTGCTCACGCCGCTGCTCGCCGGCACGGCCGTGCACGACCACCCCGACGGCGCCGGCCACGACCACCACGCCGGCGAGCTGGCCAACGCCTCGAGCCTGTGCGGTGCGTGCATGGAGGCGTGCCCGGTGGAGATCCCGCTGCAGGACCTGCTGCTCGGGCTGCGCCGGCGCAACGCCGAGCACGCGGGCCGGGCCGAGCGGGCGCTGTGGCGGGCGTGGTCGGAGGCGTGGTCCCGGCCGGGGGCGTTCGCCGCGTCGGGATCGGTCGCCGGTCGGACCCGCCGCCTCGCCCCGCTGCTGGCTCGGCTGCCCGGCGCGCGCCGCTGGGCCGGTGGGCGGGCGATGCCCGACCTGCCGGCCCGCACCTTCCGGCAGCGCTGGGACGCCGGTGAGGTCTGACCCGTGACCGAGCACGGCGACCGGGCCGCGTTCCTCGCCCGGATCCGGGACCGCCAGGGCGCGCCTGGCGCCGGGGGACCGCATCCGCCGCCACCGCCGCCCGACCCCGTGCCCGCCGTCGGCTACCGGTCGCTCGACGGCCTGGAGCCGGCCGATCCGACCGCCCTGCTGCCGGTGTTCGTCGCCGCGCTGCGGGCGGCCGAGGCGACCCTCGACGTCGTCGACGGCGAGCCCTCGGACGACCTGCTCCGCAGCCTCGTGGAGGCATACGAGGTCCGCTCGGCGGTCACGAGCGCCGAGCCCGAGGCGGTCGCCCTCGGCGAGCGGCTCCGTGGACTCGGCGTCGAGGTCGGCCCCTACGACCGGGAGGCGGCGGCAGCCGCCGACCTCGCCGTCACCTCGGCCAACCAGGGCGTCGCGGCCACCGGGAGCCTCGTGGTCGACAGCGCCACGGCCGGCAGCCGGGCCGTGAGCCTGCTCCCCACCGTCCACCTGTGCGTCCTGCCGCTCGACCGCCTCGTCGCCGCGCCCTCCGACGTCCTGCGGCCCCAGCAGCGACCGATGCCCTCCGCCCGGGTGGTGATCACCGGGCCCTCGCGCACCGGCGACATCGAGCAGCGCCTCACCCTCGGCGCCCACGGCCCGGTGGCGCTGCACGTCATCGTCACGTGCTGAGGCCGCCGGCGACATCTACCCCCCTTGGAAACTGGCAGCGGCTGCGTTGCACGAAGCCGTGTGCAACGCACCCGCTGCCAGCGTGAGCGAGGGCCGGGCAGGAAGGTGAGCTGGTGCGGATGCGACCGGCGACGTGGAAGGACGTCCGATCGCTGCCTTGCACGAACGTCCCGGGCTGGCCGACGACCCTGCGCTGCCCGGGCGGGAGTCGACCGAACAGGTCGACTCCTGCCCGGGCTGACCAGCCGGACAGCCGCTGCGACGTGCCCGGTCGCGGCCACGGTTCGGGGGCCCCGGTCACCGGCGGCTGTCGCAGCGATCTGGCGTTCTCCGACCGCCCCGCGGGTGACCCCACCGACTGGCGAACACCGTCTGTGACCCGGTGGGGTCAGCGGGCCTCGTCGAGGGCCTGGGCCCCCTTGCGGGCGGCGATGTGCACCGCGTCCCACACGCCGGAGAACGGCGGCGCGTAGGCGAGGTCGAGGTCGATGACGTCGTCGACGCTCATCTGGGCGGTGATGGCGGTGGCGAGCACGTCGATGCGCTTGGCGGCCCCCTCCTCGCCCACGATCTGCGCCCCGAGGATCCGCCGGGTGTTGTGCTCGGCGAGCAGCTTGATGCGGATCGGCTTCGTGCCCGGGAAGTAGCCGGCCCGGGTCGTGGAGTCGATGGTCACCGCCTCGTAGCGGAACCCCGCCCGGCGGGCCTCCTCCTCGTTCACGCCGGTGCGGGCGATCTCGAGCTCGCAGATCTTCGTGACGGCGGTGCCCACCACGCCCGGGAACGTGGCGTACCCGCCGCCCAGGTTGATCCCGGCGACCCGCCCCTGCTTGTTGGCGACGGTGCCGAGGGCGACGTGGATGCGGCGCTGGGTGACCAGGTGGTGGCTCTCGGCGCAGTCGCCGGCGGCGTACACGCCCTCCGCCGACGTGTGCTGGCGCCGGTCGACCCGGATCGCCCGCCGGACGCCGGTGGTGATGCCGGCGTCGGCCGCCAGCTGCGAGTTCGGAGCCACGCCCAGCCCGAGGACCACGAGGTCGGTGCGGATGGTGCCGTCGGACGTCACCACGCCGCCGTCCTCGAACGCCTCGGCCTGCACGCCGAGGCGCACGTCGACCCCGAACCGCCGCAGGGCGGTGGCGACGGGCGCGGCCATGTCCGGGTCCATGGTGCGCATGACCTGGTCCTCGCCTTCGATGAGGGTCACGGCCAGCCCGCGGCGCACGAAGGCCTCGGCCATCTCGATGCCGATGTAGCCGCCGCCGACGATGACGACCCGCTCGCACGCCCCCTTCCGAGCGTGGTCGAGCAGGTGGACGCCGTCGTCGAGGGTCTGCACGCCGTGGACCTCGGGCCGGTCGACGCCGGGGAGGTCGGGGCGGATCGGATGGGCGCCGGTGCCGATGTGCAGCAGGTCGAAGCCGAGCACGATCGTGCGGTCGCGGGCGTGGTCGCGCACCTCGACCTTGCGGGCGTCGAGGTCGATGGCCATCGCCTCGTGCCCCATGCGCACGTCGATGCGGTGGTTGTCGCGGAACTCCTCGGGCGTGCGGGCCACGAGCTGCCGGGGATCCTCGACGTCGCCGGCCACCAGGTAGGGGATGCCGCAGGCCGAGTAGCTGGTCCACCGGCCGCGCTCGAGGGCCACGATCTCCATGTACGGCTGCTGGCGCCGGGCCTGCGACGCCGCCGCCATCCCGCCGGCGTCGCCGCCGATCACCACGAGTCGTTCGGCCATGGAGCGGCAACGTAGTGGCACCGGTGCTGCGACCGACCGGGGGAGCGCGCGCGACACTCGTGCCGTGGGCGTACGCGAGGACTGCCGGCACTACTCCACCCGCTCGACGGTGGCGGGCGACGTGCTGCAGCGGTGCCGCCTCGGCGCCGCCGAGGAGATGCCCTTCGCCTGCCCGGAGCACTGCCTGTTCTTCGAGCCGCGGTCGATCACCGACGCCGGCTGGCAGCGCCTCGACGATCCGGACCGGTAGCCGCCCAGCACCCGTCCCGAGCGCGCCGATCGGCGCGTTCGGGGCTGCCAGCGACACCAGCGCGCCGATCCTTCCCGGCGGCAAGATGGCTCCATGGAGCTCAGCGAGGTCATGCGCACCACCCCCGCCACCCGCTCGTTCACCGACGAGCCGGTGGCCGATGAGGTCCTCCACCGCATCCTCGACCACGCCCGCTTCGCGCCGTCGGGCGGGAACCGCCAGGGGTGGCACGTCATCGTCGTGCGCGACCCCGCCACCCGCACGCGCGTCAAGGAGCTGTACCAGCGCAGCTGGCGCGAGTACTGGGCGCACGTGCAGGCCGGCGAGGTCGCGTTCCACCCGGGGGAGACCCGCTTCTCCCAGCCGTGGATCGACCTCGACGAGGCGCGGGCCACACCGGCGCCGAACGACTTCGCCGACCGCATGGACGAGCACCCGGTGCTGCTCATCGTCAGCGTGGCGCTCGACGCCCTGGCGGTGCTCGACCACGGCCTGCCCCGCCAGTCGATCGTCGGCGGGGCGTCGATCTATCCCTTCTGCCACAACATCATGCTCAAGGCCCGCGACGAGGGGCTCGGCGGGGTGATGACCACGGCGATCTGCCGGCAGGAGCCGGCACTCGCCGAGCTGCTCGGCATCCCGGACACACACGCGGTGGCCACCCTCATCGCCCTCGGCCACCCGGCGAAGGTCGTGACCAGGCTGCGGCGCGACCCGGTGGAGTCGTTCGCGGCCTTCGACCGCTTCGACGGCGAGCCGCTGCGCTCGGGGTGACCCACCTGTTGCAGGCTACCGACCGGTCGGTAGGGTGGTCCCCATGCCGCTGACCGATGCTGCGCTCACCGAAGAGCTCGCCCCCGTGGTGGCCGGTCTCGTCGACCGGCACCTCGAGAACTCCAAGGAGTGGTTCCCGCACCGGATCGTGCCGTGGAGCCGCGGCGAGGACCTCGGCCGGGACTGGGAGTGGGACCCGGCAGAGAACGACCTCTCGCCCGAGGTGCGCTCGGCGCTGATCGTCGACCTCCTCACCGAGGACAACCTCCCGTACTACTTCGAGACCATCTACAACCTGTTCGGGAAGTTCGAACCGTGGGGCACGTGGGCCCGGCGCTGGACGGCCGAGGAGGGCCGCCACGCCATCGTCATCCGCGACTACCTCTCGGTCACCCGTGCCGTCGACCTCGACGACCTCGAGCGGGGACGCATGGCGCAGGTCTCCACCGGCGAGGTGCCCCACCCCGAGACCGTGTGCGACGGGCTCGCGTACGTGACCATGCAGGAGCTGGCCACCAAGATCAGCCACCGCAACACCGGCCGGCTGCTCGAGGACAAGGTCGGCTACCAGGTGATGGCCACCGTCGCCGGCGACGAGCAGCTCCACCACGTCTTCTACCGCGACGCCGCCACGGCCGCCCTCGAGGTCGACCCCGACGGCATGGTGCTGGCCATCGACCGCCAGGTGCGCGGCTTCGCCATGCCCGGCACCGGCATCCCCGACTTCGCGGCCCACGCCAAGCGCATCGCCGATGCCGGCATCTACGACTTCCGCATCCACCACGACCAGATCCTCCGGCCGATGGTCGTCGACCAGTGGAAGCTGCCCGACCTGGAGGGGCTGTCGCCCGAGGCCGATGCAGCTCGCGAGAAGGTGCTGATGCACCTCGACCGCGTCGACAAGGCCGCCACCCGCCTGGCCGCCCGCCGCGAGCGCCACCGCGAGCAGGCGTTGACGCCGGCGTAACACTTCGTTCACATCGGGCCCGTACGGTCCTCCGATGGACCTCCGGCGCGAGCAGCTGGCCGCCGACCGCACGCTGGTCGGCCGGGCGCTGTGCGAGGCCTACGCCGATCGGGCCGACTCGTACCTGCAGCACCTCTTCGCCGGGGCTACCGACCGCGCCGCGGGCATCGCCCTCGTCGCCCTCGGCGGGTACGGCCGGCGCGAGCTGAGCCTGCAGTCCGACCTCGACGTCCTGCTGCTCCACGACGGGTCGGCCGGCGTCGGCGAGATCGCCGACGCCGTCTGGTACCCGGTGTGGGACGACGGCGTGAAGCTCGGCCACGCCGTGCGGACGACCAAGGAGGCGCTGGCCCTCGCCACCGAGGACCTCGACTCGGCCACCTCCATGCTGCAGGCCCGCCACCTGGCCGGCGACGCATCGCTCACCGAGGACCTGCGGGCGAAGGTCGAGCAGCTGTGGTCGAAGCGCGCCGGCCGCTTCCTCGCGCTGCTCGCCGACCGGGTGCGCGAGCGCCACGCCCGCGCCGGCGAGGTCGCCTTCCTCCTCGAGCCCGACCTCAAGGACGGCCGGGGTGGGCTGCGCGACGTCCACTCGCTGCAGTGGGCGTGCCGGGCCCGCCCGATGCTGTGGGATGGCGACGACGCCACGCTGGCCGCGGCGTACGACGTGCTGCTCGCCACCCGGGTCGAGCTGCACCGTCGGACCGGCCGCTTCGGCGACGTCCTGCTGCTGCAGGAGCAGGACGGCGTGGCCGCCGCCCTCGGGCACCCCGACGCCGACGCGCTCATGCACGACGTCGCCGCCGCCGCCCGCACCATCGCGTTCCGCTCCGACGACACCTGGCGGCGCATCGAGACGTCGCTGCGCGGCGGGCGCAGCCTGTTCGGACGCCGCGACCGGCCCCTCTCGCTGGAGGTCGTCCTGCGCGGGGGCGAGGCCCACCTGGCGTCCACGGCCGTGCGCACCGACCCGGCGCTCGCGCTGCGGGTCGCGGCGACCGCCGCCGAGGAGGGCGTGCCCGTGCACCGGGCGGCGCTCGATGAGCTGCGGACCATGCCCGCGTTCCCGAAGCGGTGGCCGGTGGCGGCGCGCCTCTCGCTGGTGCGCCTGCTCGGCGCCGGCCGACGGGCGATCCCCCACGTCGAGTCGCTCGACCAGCACGGCCTGCTGACGAAGGCGCTGCCCGAGTGGGAGGCGGTGCGCTCGAAGCCGCAGCGGAACGCCTACCACACGTTCACCGTGGACCGGCACCTGTGCGAGGCCGCCGCCAACGCCGCCGCCCTGACCTCACGGGTGCGCCGACCGGACCTGCTGCTGGTGGGGACGTGGCTGCACGACATCGGCAAGGGCTTCCCCGGGGACCACACCGAGGTCGGCATGGCGCTGGTGGCCGACATCGGCGCCCGCATGGGGTTCGCGCCCGACGACGTCGACACGCTGGTCGCCCTGGTCGAGCACCACCTGCTGCTGCCCGACGTGGCCACCCGCCGCGACGTCGACGACCCCGAGGTGATCGAGGCCGTGGCCGCGAGCGTCGGCACCCTGGAGCGCCTCGAGCTCCTCCACGCCCTGACCGTCGCCGACTCGCTGGCCACGGGCCCCGCCGCCTGGGGCACGTGGAAGGAGGAGCTGGTCGACCAGCTCGTGCGCCGCGTCGCCCACGTGCTCGGCGGCGGCGAGGTCGACGACGTCACCGACGACTTCCCCACCGAGGAGCAGCGGGCGCTGCTCGCCCTCGACGAGCGGGTCCTGCGCGGCGACGGCGACGCGCTCACCGTCGTCGACGTCGACCGCCCCGGCCTCTTCTCCCGCGTCACCGGTGTGCTCGCGCTCCATGGCCTCGACGTGCTCCACGCCGACATCGCCACCATCGACGGGCGAGCGCTCGAGGTGCTCACCGTGCAGTCCAGCTTCGGTCCCACGTTCTCGTGGGACAAGGTGCTCGCCGACCTCGAGCGAGCCCTGGACGGCCGGCTCGCGCTCCGCGCCCGCCTCTCCGACCGGGCGGCCACCTACCGCCGTGCGGGCACGCAGCCGGCGCTTCAGACCGAGCCGAAGGTGGAGTTCCACCTCGACCAGTCGAGCCGGGCCACCGTCATCGACGTGCACGCCCCGGACTCGGTCGGCGTCCTGCACCGGATCACGTCGGCCATCGCCGACTTCCACCTCGACATCGTCCGGGCCCGGGTGCAGACGCTGCTCGACGAGGTCGTCGACTCCTTCTACGTCGAGGTCGCCGGCGGCGGGAAGGTGCCCGAGGACGTGTGGCCGGAGCTGCGCCGGGCGATCCTGCACGCCGTCGAGCCGCCGTCGTAGCGGTACGGTCCCGAGGGCCATGTCCGAGACGGCCGACCAGCAGCCCCCGGCGCGCGGCGGGCCCACCCGCCAGGACCTGCTGCGCTGGTCCGAGGCCCTGGCCGGGATCGCCAAGACCGGCCTCGGCTTCACCGACAACCTCTACGAGCGCGAGCGGTTCGAGGAGGTGCTGGCCATCGCCTCCGACATCCGGGTCGCGGCGGGCACCGACTTCGACGCGGAGCACTACGTCACCGAATGGCTCAAGGGCGTGCGCGACGGCGTGCCCGGGTACCAGACGCCCAAGGTCGCCATCGGCGCCGTCGTCGGCAACGACGCCGGCGAGATCCTCCTCGTGCAGCGCGCCGACTCCGGCGTGTGGCTGTACCCCACCGGATGGGCCGACATCGGCTACTCGCCTGCGGAGGTCGCCGCCAAGGAGGTGAAGGAGGAGACCGGCATCGACTGCCGCGTCGAGCGCCTCCTCATGGTCCTCGACGGGCTCCGCCTCGGCTTCACGACCGTGCCGCTCTACTCCATCGTGTTCCTGTGCCGGGCGACGGGGGGCGAGCTCGCCGCCCACCCGCTCGAGACCAGCGACGTCGGCTTCTTCGCCCAGGAGGCCCTCCCGTCCCCGCTCGCCGGCTACGACCACTGGGGCGACGCCGCCTTCCGGGCGCTGCGGGGCGAGGACGTCCCCGTCCACTTCGACGACGTCCGCCCCGAGACCTGGCGGCGCTGAGCGCGACCTCAGGGTACGGTCGTGTCCGGGCCGAGCAGGGGGTGGACGACCCCGACCGGCCGGCGGACAGGCGGTAGCGTCGCCCGGCCCATGACGGCCACCCCGGTCCTCTCCCCGGAGGCGGCACCGACCGCAGGTCGCGCCCGCCTCTACCAGCATCGCCCCGGGCTCGACGGGATCCGGGGCGGCGCCGTGCTGGCGATGCTGGCGTACCACTCGGGCCACGGGTGGGCGAAGGGCATGTTCCTCAGCGTGCCGGCGTTCTTCACGCTGTCCGGGTTCCTCATCGCCACCCTCCTGCTGCGCGAGCGCGACGACGCCGGCGCCGTCGACCTGAAGGCCTTCTGGTCACGCCGGGCGCGCCGGCTGCTGCCCGCGGGGATCCTGGGCCTGCTGCTCGCCCTCGCCTACGTCGCGGTCTTCGCCGATCCGGGACAGGTCCCGGCCATCCGGCGGGACCTGCTGGCGTCGCTGGCATACGTCGCCAACTGGCACTTCATCTCCAGCGAGCGGTCCTACGCCGAGCTGTTCGTCGACCCGTCGCCGGTGCAGCACTACTGGACGCTGGCGATCGAGGAGCAGTTCTACGTGGTGTTCCCGCTGCTGGTCGTGGCGTGCGGGCTCCTGCACCGCACCCGCGCCGCGCTGGTCGGGGTGCTGCTCGCGCTCTGCGGGGCCTCGGCCGTGGTCTCGCTGGTGGTCGACGGTCCGGGTCGGGCCGACCGCCTCTACTACGGCACCGACGCCAGGGCGCTCGAGCTGCTGGGCGGGGCCCTGCTGGCCGTGGCCCTCCAGCGCACCTCGGCCCGGCCGCGCACGCCGGAGGCGGGGCGGGCGGCGACGGTCGCCGGCGGCGCGGCGTTGGTGGCGATCCTCGCCTCGTGGCTCCTGGTCGACGCTGGCATGGACGCCCTCCACCCGTGGATCCTCCTCGCTCACACCGTGGCGGTGGCGCTGGTGATCAACGCCGTCGTGCGGACCGGGCCGGTCGCCGGCGCGCTGTCCACGTGGCCCCTGCCGGTGGTCGGCACGCTGTCCTACGGCCTGTACGTGTTCCACTGGCCCGTCTTCCTCGCCGTCTCCGAGGACCGCACGGGTCTGGCTGCGGCGCCGCTGTTCGCCGTGCGGCTGGCGATCACTGTCGCGCTCGCCACCGCCAGCTACCGATGGGTCGAGCGCCCGTTCCTCACCCGCTCGGGGTGGACGCGCCGAGCGCCGGCACCGGCGCTGGCGGTCGCCTCGTTCGGCGCCGTGCTCGTCCTCGCGCTGGCCATGCCCGCCGACGAGCGGCGCACCATCGACTTCACCGCCGCCGCCGACCAGCTCGACGTGGTCGCTGGCACCGCACCGAGCGGCACGGCGCCCGTGACCCCCGGCGGCGGGACTCCCCGGGCCGCCGGCGCGGACCCCGTGCAGGTCGCGGCGTTCGGGGACTCCACGGCGCTGATGTCGGCGTTCGGCATCGACGCCTGGGGCCGGCGCACCGGCGAGGTCCGCATCATCGGCGGGTCCACGCCCTTCGGCTGCACGCTGACCAAGGACCCGGCCTACCAGCCCGGCGGATCGGGTCGTGGGGACGACCCCTGCGACTGGCGCGCGACGTGGCCGCCGGCCATCCGGGAGACGACGGCAGAGGTCGCCCTGGTGCAGTTCGGCACCTGGGACATCGTCGAGCGGCCCATCCCCGGCCTCCAGGGGATGTGGCAGGTCGGCGACCCGACCTTCGACGGGTACCTGCTCGACGAGATCGACGGGGCCAACGAGCTGCTGCTCGCCGACTTCGACGCCGTGCTGTGGTTGACCCTCGCCCGGCCGGCGCCGTCGACCGACCCGTCCGACGACGTGGCGGCGCGCGTCGAGCGCTTCAACGAGCTCGTCCGCACGGGTGCGACCCGGACGGCGGGCCGGGTGCAGGTCGTGGACCTCGGCGGGTGGATCGACGCCGACCACCCCGACGACCGGGACCTGCGGCCCGACGGCGTGCACTTCAGCAACTGGTCGGCGATCGACGCCGGCCGCTGGCTCGTGCCGGCGATCCTCCACGCCCTGGGCGACCCGGAGCGGCTCGTCGTCGGCCCCCGTGACGTCGACCCCGCGACCGCGCCCTGAGCCGTGCTCAGCCGCCGTGCTCGCGCAGGAAGCGCTCGACCTCCTCGACGAGGTCGCCCGACGCCTGCTCGGCCTCCTCGTCGAAGCGCTGCTCGATCGCGGCCACGTACGACCGGGTCTCCTCGTCGTCGTCGACGAGCTCGTTGATCTGGCGCTCGTAGGAGGCGGACGCGATCTCGAGGTCGGTGGTGAGCACGGGCTCGTCCAGCAGCTCGGCCGTCTTCTCGACCAGGGCGAGCGTGGCCTTGGGGGAGGAGGCGCCGGGGACGTAGGAGGGCACGGTCGCCCAGAGCGACGCCGACTGGATGCGGGCGACCCGGCACCGGTCGTGGAGCACCCCCACGATGCCGGTGGGCCCCTGGTACTGCGAGGGCGAGAGTCCGAGGCGGGTCACCACCGCCTCGTCGTACGCCGTGCCGACCACGTGCACGGGACGAGAGTGCGGGACCTCGGCGAGCAGCGCCCCGAGCGTGACCACCATGCTGGCGTCGTAGCCCCGGGCGACGTCGATGACGAGGTCGGCGAAGGTCCGCCACCGCAGCTGCGGTTCCACGCCTTGCAGCAGCACCACGTGGCGACCGGAACCCGGGAGGGTGGCGGCGCTGAGCTCGTTGGCCGGCCAGTCGATGACCCGGGCGTCCTCCTCGATGCGCACCTCGGGGCGGGTCGACGTGAAGTCGAAGAAGTCCTCGGGGTCGATGTCGGCGAAGGGCTCGGCGTCCCACCGGTCGGCGAACCAGCGGACGGCCGAGGAGGCGGCGTCGCCGGCGTCGTTCCAGCCCTCGAAGGCGGCGACCACGACGGGGCGCTCGAGGATGGGGCGGGCGTGCCAGCGGAGGTGCTCCACGACCCGAGGCTACCGGTGGCCCTCGGCGTGGCCTCGGGCAGCGGTACGCTCCGCCGCCGTGGGCAAGCGGGTGCTGGTGGTCGACAACGATCCGGACGCCCTCGACCTGGCCGCCCTCGACCTCGGCCTCGAGGGGCACGAGATCGTCGCCACCGCCGAGGACGGGCAGTCCGCCCTCGCCCTCGTCGCGCAGCTCCGCCCCGACGTGCTGGTGGTCGACCACCGCATGCCGCCCGGGCCCTGGGGCGTCGAGGTCGCCGAGGCGGTCCGGGCCGAGTACCCCGAGATCGAGGTCGTCCTCTACACCAACTACCGCTCAAGCGAGCTCGAGGTCCGGGCCGGGTCGGCGGGGGCGCGCCTCGTGCCCAAGGGCAACCTGCGCACGCTGCGGCGGGCCGTCGCCGGACCCGCACCCCGCCCGTGACGGCGGCGGAGGGCGTGGGGCTCAGGCGCTGCGCGCCAGGTCGACCACCGCGTTCGGCAGCTCCATGAACAGGTCCTTGCGCAGGCAGAGCATGCCGAGCTCGTCGGCGGCGTCGGTGATCTCCGGGGTGAGGTACGCCGAGAAGAGCAGGACCTTGGTCTCCGGCCGCTCGGCGAGGATCTGCGCGCCCGCCTCGAGCCCGGTGAGCCCGGGCATGCGGTAGTCGAGCACGCACACGTCCGGGTTGGCGTCCCGGCAGGCCTCTACGGCGGAGGTGCCGTCCTCGGCCTCGGCGACGACGTCGACGCGGGCGTCGCCGCCCAGGGTGGCGCGGACGAGCAGGCGCATGTCGAAGTTGTCGTCCGCGATCATCACCCGAACGGTGTCCTGCAGCGTCATCATCGTCTGTCCGTCCATCTGGGCTCCGAGCCCGCGACCGCACACACTAGGTGGCAGGCTGGCGGGTGGGGATGGTCACGACGGGGATTCGATGACGGACGCTGGCACCGGGAGAGCGGGAACCGGAGGCGGTCGGGACCATCGCGCCCGCATCCGGCCACCGGCCGCGGGCATGCCGCTGCTCGCCGTGCTCGGAGCGCTGGCCGTCGCCGTCGGCGCCTTCCTGTCGGCGTCGGGCATCGTCTCCGCCGAGCGCTCGGGCGCCCGGGACGAGGTCCAGGCTGCGGCCGAGCGCCACGCCGCCCGCCTCCAATCCCGCGTGCGCGACGTCGAGGCCGTCGTCACCCAGGGCGATCCGGCCGGCTGCCTGGTGAACGGCGCGATGGCGTCGGTGACGGTGGCGTCCGATGTCGAGGACACCGGCCTGCTGGTCAGCTGCGTCGCCCGTGACGCTCGTGGCGTGCTCGATGCCCCGAGCGAGGCCCCAGAGCTGCGTGCCCTGCTCGAGGACGAGGCCGTGTCGTCGGCCCTCGCCCGGGCCCGGGACCGCGTGGGGGCCGTCCTCAGTGCGCCGTCAGCCGTCGGTCGCAGCGTCCTCGCCGCCCCGCTGTACCGGACCCGCGGCCGGTTGTCCCACCAGCCGCTCGACACGGACCTCGCCACCCTCCGGTCCTCGCTCGCCGGGTACGTGGTGGCGCTGGTCGACGTGGAACCACTGCTCGGGTCGGGTGACCGGACCTGGCAGGTCACCGATGGCGGCACGGTGCTGGCCGGCCCGGACGAGCTCGACGGGTCGGTCGCCTCCGCCGACGTGACCGCGCTGGATCGCCGCTGGGTGCTCCGCACGCCCATCGACCGGCCGTCGTGGTGGCGACCCGAGGTGCTGTCGACGACGGGCTTCGCGCTGGCCGGCGTCGTGCTGCTCGGGGTGGCCGACCGGCGCCGCCAGCAGCACCTCGACGAGCAGGCGGTGGCGGCCCGCCGCGCCGAGGCCCGGGCCGCCGTGATCGCCACCCTCGCCGGGATCGTCCAGCAGAGCCAGGACCTCGACGCGATCCTTCCGGCGATGGCCGTGCGGCTCAGCGACGAGCTCGGCCTCGCCGGGCTGTCCCTGGCCGTCGCCGGCCCCACCGGCGGGACCCGGGAGGTCTTCGTCCACGGCGTCCCGCCGGACCACGACGTTTCGCCCGTGGGCGTCGGCGTCGAGCACGTCTCGCCCCGGCACACCTTCGCGGTCGACCTGCACCGGGCCGAGCGTTCCATCGCCGTGCTCCGGGTGGTCGCCGGCACCCCCCTCGACGCCGGCGCGCTCGACGTCGTCCGCCTCGCCGGCGAGATGGTGACGTCCACCATCGTGGCCGCGCGCAGCATCGAGCAGCAGCAGGAAGCCGTGCGCCGGCTCGAGTCGCTCGACGAGCTGAAGACGACCTTCCTGGGTGTGGCGTCCCACGAGCTGCGCACGCCGGCGACGGCGATCTCCGGCCTGGCATCGCTCCTCGCGCAGCGCTGGGACGACCTCCCGGATGCCGACCGGCACACGTTCGCCGAGCGGATCGCCACCAACGCCAACGCGCTCAACACGCTCGTGCAGGACCTCCTCGACTTCGCCCGGATCGAGCGCGGCGACCTCCGCCTCGCCCAGGCGCCGGTCGACCTGTCGACGACGGTCGTCGCCCTCCTCGAGCGGCTCGGCAGCGTCTGGAGCGAGCACCGGGTCGAAGCGCTCGTCGAGCCGGACGTGGAGGTCCTCGGCGACCCGAACGCCATCGAGCGGGTCGTCACGAACCTCGTCTCCAACGCCGTCAAGTTCTCGCCGCCCGGCGAGACGGTGCAGGTCACCGTGGCGCGCGAGGGCGACCACGCCCTGCTCCTCGTGGACGACTCCGGTCCGGGCGTCCCCGAGCACGAGCGCGAGAAGATCTTCGTGCGCTTCTTCCGGGGTGCCGAGGACGCCGTGGTCCGCACCCGCGGGGTGGGCATCGGGTTGTCCGTCGTGCAGGACTTCGTCGCCCAGATGGGCGGCACGGTCCGGGTCGCCGACAGCCCGGCCGGCGGCGCGCGCTTCATCGTCGAGCTCCCGGTCTCCGACCGGGTCCCTGAGGAGGTCCACGATGCTGCGACGACGTGAGCGGCTCCTGCCGGTGGCGGCCTTCCTGGCCCTGGCAGCCACGGGCGTGCTCGTGTGGGTGCTGGTCACCGACGCGGTCGAGAGCGGCCGCGATGCGCTGGAGGAGGCGGTGGTGGCCGAGGTCGCCGCCACCGCCCGGGCCCAGGGGGCGCGCCTGGGCGGGCAGCTCCAATCCCTCTCCGGCTTCCTGTCCGATCGGGACCTCGAGCTCGAGGTCGGCAGCGAGGAGGACCTCGCCCAGTTCGAGGACATCGCCCGGCTGCTCGAGGACGCCGACATCCGCACCGGGTTCTTCCTCACCGATGCCGAGGGTGTGGTCACCCAGGGGTACCGGGTGGGTCGCGACGACCTGGGCACGGCGGTCGAACGCCCCGGGTTCGCCGAGCTGCTCGGCGCGTTCGCGGCCGACGACCGCATCCCAGCGGCCTTCACGCCCGTCGGACCCGGGCTCACCACCGAGCAGCCCAACTTCGCCAGCGTCTACGCCGTCCGCGACGCCGGCGACCGTGTCCGGGGCACGTTCGTGTTCGAATCCGAGGTGGCCATCGACTCGCCGTTCAACGAGGAGGTCAGCCAGCTCGGCCGCGGTGACACCGGCGAGCTCCACGTCTTCGACGCCCTCGGCACCGTCGTTGCCAGCACCGACCCGTCGCTCGTCGGCCGGACGATCCCGGACACCGAGATGATGACGTTGCCCGCCGGCCTCCATCGGCGCCACGGCCGGGTCCAGGTCTTCGACGACATCGAGACCGGTCCCTGGCGCATCGCCTTCGACCAGTCGGCCGAGGAGTTCGACGCCGGGCTCGCCGGTCCGCTGCAGCGGGTCGGCCTGATCGTGGTCGTCGTCTTCCTCCTGGCCGGCGTCGCCAGCTTCGTCGCCCTCACCCGGCGCCTGCGCGCAGCGCGAGACGAGGAGGAGCGGCTGCGACGCCTCAGCGAGACGCAGGAGGAGTTCATCAGCATCGTCTCCCACGAGCTGCGCACCCCGGTCGCCGGCGTCCTCGGGTTCCTGCAGACCACGCTCGACCACTGGGACTCGATGACCGAGACCGAGCGGTTCAACGCCGTGCGACGGTCGGCGAGCAACGCCCGCCGGCTGCAGGGCCTCGCCCGCGACGTGCTCGACACCCAGGCCGTCGAGTCCGGGCGCATGAGCTACGCCATGGGCGACGCCGACCTGCGCGAGGAGGTGCTCGTCGCCGTGGAGGCGGCGAGCGCCCTCCACCCCCGGCTCCAGGTAGAGGTCGAGGCGCGCTGCGACGCCGCGCACGTGACCGTCGACGTCGACCGCATCCAGCAGGTGCTCACGAACCTCCTCGACAACGCCGCCAAGGTCTCGCCGCCGGACGGTCGGGTCGCCGTGGTGCTCTGGTGCGACGACGACCGCGCCCACGTGTCGATCACCGACCAGGGTCCCGGCCTGGCGCCGGACCTGCGCGACCGGGTGTTCGACAAGTTCGTGCGGGGCCGGGAGGCGGGCGTCACCGGCACCGGCCTCGGCCTCTACATCACCCGGCAGATCGTGGAGGCCCACGGGGGCACCATCACGGTGGAGGCCGGCCCCGACGGGCGCGGCGCGACGTTCCGCTTCGACCTGCCGCTGCTCGGCGTCGGCGTCCCCGGCTGAGCCGACGCTACGGTCCGGCGGATGTTCATCGAGATCGTCGGCGAGGTCACCGACGGCCTGGTCGAGGCCATGTCCCGGCTCATCCCGCAGCTCTCGTCGTCGAGCCCGCCGCCGGGGCGCGACGAGCTCGTCGACATCGTGCGCTCGCCCGCCACCGACCTGTTCCTCGTCACCGACGACGACGGCACCGTGCTCGGCACGGCGACGCTGGCGACCTTCCTCATCCCCACCGGGCGGCGGGCCTGGATCGAGGACGTCGTCGTCGACGACGCCGCCCGGGGCATGGGCGTCGGCGGTGCGCTCACCCGCGCCATGGTCGACCGGGCCGAGGAGCTGGGCTGCACGACGGTCGACCTGACCTCGCGACCCACGCGCGAAGCGGCCAACCGCCTCTACCAGCGCGAGGGGTTCGAGCTGCGGGAGACCAACATCTACAGGCTTACGCTAGATTAGCGCCACGAGCGCCAAAATGGCGCTAGACTTGGCGCCATACCGAGCATCCAGGTCAAGGATGTGCCGGACGAGGTGCATGCGACTCTTCGAAAGCGGGCCGCGGGCGCCGGGATGTCGCTACAGGAGTACTTGCTCGCGCGGCTGGTCGACGAGGCGAGCACGCCGACACTCGACGAGGTGCTTGAACGAGCGGGCCAGCGCGCAGGAGGACGGGCGACACTTCGCGACTCGGTCAAGGCCGTGCGAGCGTACCGCGGTTCGCGTTGATCGTTGTCGACGCGAGCGTCCTCGTGACGGCGCTGGCCGATGATGGTTCGGACGGTGAGCGCGCCCGCGCCCGCCTCACGGGCGAGCGTCTCGCGGCGCCGCATCTGATCGACGTCGAGGTCGTCTCCGCATGGCGCCGGCTCGCTCGAACCGACGCCGCAGGCGTGATCTAGACCGATGTTCTTGTTCGCCGATGCGAAGGTCCAGCGACGGCCCGGAACGCCGAGTATGTACTCGCTGTCGCAGTGGCTATGTAGACTGATCCCATGAAGACGATCACCATCACGATCACTGAGGAGCTCGACCGGCGCGCCGCCAACGAAGCACGTCGGCGCGGCATCTCGAAGTCCGAGCTCATCCGTGAGGGTCTCGGTGCCGTCTTGGGGGTAGAGCGCAACCACGACGAGGACGATCTCTGGCAGTCCCTGGCCGGCTTCGGCGCCGAGGGTGTGTCAGTGGAGGATGGCGAGATCGACGACACCGTCTACCGACGGTGAAGTTCGCCGACACCAGCTGGTGGGCGGCGTGGGCGCTCCCCGGCGACCGCCGCCATCCGGATGCGCTGGCGGTGCTTCAGCAGCTTGGGAGGTCCGAGCAAATCCTCACGACCAACCTCATCGCTGGCGAGGCGTGGACGTTCCTGCGGCGCAAGGACAGCCACCGCACAGCTCTTGCATTTCTCGAGCGACTGGATGCGCTGACCTCGGCGGATCGGCTCGTTGTCCACCGCGTGACTGAGGAGCAGGAGTCGGCGGCCTGGGAGTGGCTGCGCCGGCATGACGAGCGCGAGTACTCGTTCGTCGACGCAACGAGCTTCCGGGTCATGCGGGACCGCCGGCTGCGCGAAGCGCTGGCCTTTGACCAGGACTTCGCAGCGGCCGGGTTCATCGAAGTCCGGCCGAGCTGACCCAGAACGACGGATGCGTGCGTTGATCTGGCGCGACCGATTGCCCAGTCGCCAGTGACCCGCAACGCCGACTCGGTGCACCCTCGTGCTCCTGTGCGTGACCTGATCACCTTCGCGTAACGATTGCCGTTCATAACGCAGACCATTATGATAGCTGACGTGCTCCAGTCGTTCCGGGACAAGGACACCGAGCGAGTGTGGCAACGCCAACGGTCGAAGCGCCTCGACCAACAGACCCAACGGGCAGCTCTGCGCAAGCTTCTGATCCTCGACGCTGCCGACCAGCTCGGCGATCTCCGAGTCCCGCCGGGAAACCGACTCGAGAAGCTGAAGGGGGACCGCGCCAACACCTACAGCATCCGCATCAACGACCAGTGGCGCATCTGTTTCCGATGGACCACGGCGGGACCCGAAGACGTCGAGATCGTGGACTACCACTGAGAAGAGACGACATGACCGCACCGACCATGGACCCGATCCACCCTGGCGAGATCCTGATGCTCGAGTACCTCGAGCCCTTGGGGGTCACCCAGCACCGTGTCGCTGTCGCGATCGGGGTTCCACCGCGGCGCATCAACGAGATCGTGCACGGAAAGCGGGGCATCTCTGCCGACACGGCACTGCGTCTCGCGCGGTACTTCGGCACGAGCGAGCGGTTCTGGCTGAACCTGCAGAGCCGCTACGAGCTCGAAGTCGAACGTGACCGCCTCGCAGGAACGCTTGATCAGATCGAGCCGCTCGCCACGGCATAGCGAACAGGCCGGCAGAGCCCGCCCGCGCGAGCTCGCCCATGCGCGGGTGACCCACACCGACGACTGGGCGCGGGGCTCGTGGCTTCACGAGGCAGCGTCAAGGTGACAGCGCAGCGCCTCGCGGATGACCTCGGAAACCGGCACGCCGTCCCGCTCGGCTCGCCGGGCGAGGCGCTCCTTCAGCTCGGGGTCTAGCCGGACGGACTCCACCGTGGACGGCCTCGATCCGAGGGCCGGTCGTCCGCGCTTGCCTCGACGGCCAAGAATCTCCTCGACGTCGAAGCCCGCCTCGGCCTCGTGCGCGAGGCCCTCGACGATCTCATCGGTCAGCAAGTCGTCCTCGGCTACGTCGTGACGGCGAGCCGAGGCGTGGATCTCCACCCGATTATCGTACTACGCAATACCGATCGACGGGACCGTGCGCTGATCTGGCGCGACCGAATGGTCGGCGGGGGTGACTCCGAGCGCCGATTCGGTCGCGTCCCGGAGCCTCGCTTCGCGACATCGCCGGACGCGTCGCCGGGCAGCGCGCTGTGGACCCGCCGCTGGTCGCCGAGTTCGACGCCGCAGGCATGATCTCACGCGAGATGTCGCCACGCCTGTAGGTGGGAGACGTACGGGAAGTCGAAGATCTCGTCGAGTTCTTGCACGACGTTACGGATCTGGTCGGCGACGGCTTCTCGTTCGCTGTCTGGCAGGGCAGCGATGAAGCTGGTCGACAGGGCTCGCTTCACGATGGGCGCGCTCGGCGGCGCGTTCAGAGGTGGTCCGCAGACATCGGAGCGCCAGCTCGCCGGAGCGCGCCAGTGGTCGAGCGGGACCGGATCTGTCGAGCTGATCACCGGCGGCGTGCATGGCGACGTCGCGTGGCTCGTGATGATCGAGGGCGGGGCGACGCTCGTTCAAGGCGGTGCTGGCTGATGCGTGAGCGCTGGCGCGATCCGGAGCACCACCTGGCGGACCGTGCGGTGAGTCTTGCCCCTCACGTCACTCGACCGGCCAACGCTGAAGTAGCGCCAACAGCGCCAATCTAGCGTTACGCTGTTGGCATGCCGAGCATCCAAGTCAAGGATGTGCCCGACGAGGTGCACGCCACGCTCCGCAAGCGTGCAGCCTCGGCCGGGATGTCGCTCCAGGAGTACCTCCTGGCGCACCTCGTGGCCGAGGCCAGCACCCCGACGCTCGACGAGGTGCTCGAGCGTGCCGGTCAGCGCGCCGGCGGCCACGTGCCGTCCCGTGATGCGGTCAAGGCCGTGCGCGCCGATCGCGACTCGCGTTGATCGTCGTCGACGCCAGCGTCGTCGTGACGGCGCTGGCCGATGATGGCCTCGACGGCGAGCGCCATCGCGCCCGGCTCGCTGGTGAGCGGCTGGCTGCCCCCCACCTGCTCGACATCGAGGTCGTGTCCGCGTGGCGGCGACTTGCTGCAGGGGGCCGCCTGGACGATCGCCGCGCCGCCCTCGCTCGAGCTGATCTCCGATCGCTCCCGGTGCGGCGGGTCCCCCACGCACCCTTGCTCGAGCGCTGCTGGGAGCTGCGAGCGAACCTGACGGCCTACGACGCCGCGTACGTAGCCCTCGCCGAGCTCATCGGCGCGCCGCTCCTGACGGCCGACGCCAAGCTGGTATCGGTGCCGGGCGTGACGTGCGCCGTCGAGGTGCTGGGCTTCTAGCTTCGCGAGGCAGACGAACGTGTACAGGAAAGTGCTGGAAACCGGCTAGAGGCTGCCAGCAGGGCAGCCGTAACGGTCCCCCCGTCGGCGAGCGCGTACGGGGAAGCCAGGTCGGCTCGGAGCTGCGATGCCCTTGCGCGTGGCGCCGTGCATCGAGCGGCCGCATGCCGAGCAGCGCAGCATGCCGGCGAGGAGGTACTTGCCGGCGCGCTCCCGTGTTCGGTCCCGGGAGAAGCGTCGATGCCGTCGCAGGAGCCGGTCACGGCGTTCGGGTACCTCGTAGCCTGTGGCCATGGCGGTGCCGCTGGGGACCCGGGGCGCGTGAGTGACGCCACCTACCTCCCAGCAGAGGTGCGCGCCCGCGTGGAGATCGACCGCCTGGCCGCCTGTGGCTGGCTGGTCCAGGACCGGGCCGAGATGAACCTGTACGCCGGCCAGGGCGTCGTCGTGCGGGAGTTCATCATGGCCCCCGGTCACGTCCGGGCCGACTACCTGCTGTTCGTCGACGGCAAGGCGGTCGGCGCGGTGGAGGCAACGCCGACGCCATCGAGGGCTCGATGGTGCACAACAAGCCCCGGACCCTGGCGCAGATGGCGCCGGGGAGCGGCGAGATGTTCATGGCCGCCAACCTCGCCTACCGGCTGGTGCAGACCGCCGGTGCGGAGCGGGTGCTGTTCCTGGTCGACCGGGCCAACCTCGGCCGCCAGACCCTGCGGGAGTTCCAGCAGTTCGCCACCCCCGGCGACGGGCGGACGTTCACCGGCCTCTACAACGTCCAGTGGCTCACCTCGAACCGCATCGACCCCGCGGCGCGGGTCGTGATCACCACCGTGCAGCGGCGCTATTCGATGCTGCGAGGCGAGGCCGACCTGCCCGAGGACGCCGATGAGATGTCAGGCGCCGAGATCGAGCCGGAGCGACCGGTCGAGATCGTCTACAAGCGCCAAGTGTCGTTCGTCGACGCGTGCGAACGGGCGGTCGACGCCGGCCTGGAGCGGTCGGCGGCGCTGCGGCGGTCGGCGCTGAAGGCAGCCTTCGAGGGTCGGCTCGTCAGTCACCGTCACACCTCGTGGCTACGGTCAACCGGTGCCGTCCGAGATGACCGAGGAGGTGAGCGTCGGTGAATGTCCGGGTCGAGGTTCGACCGAACGTGCTGGCCTGGGCCCGGGCGCGCTCCGGCATCGGTGAGGACGACTGGGAGCGCCGGTTCCCGAAGTTCGACGCCTGGCTGGCCGGCGAGACGGCACCCACGCTGAAGCAGCTCGAGGCGTTCGCGAGCAAGACGCACACGCCCGTCGGGTTCCTGTTCCTCGATGAGCCGCCCGTCGAGACGGTTCCGATCCCGGACTTCCGGACGATCGGCGACGACCCCGTGGGCGCCGATGCCGTCGTGTCCGCCGATCTGCTCGATGTGATCTACGCGTGCGAGCGCCGCCAGGAGTGGTACCGGGACAACCAGATCCTCGAGGGCGAGCCTCCGTTGCCGTTCGTCGGCGTGGCAACCACGGACGATCCCGTGGAGGCGACCGCCGACCAGATGCGGGAGGTCCTCGAATGGACGGCGCAGAGCCGGGCCACCTGTCGGACCGCTGACGCGGCGCTGACGTGGCTGCGTGAGCACGCCGAGGCCGCCGGGGTCCTGGTGATGATCAGCGGCATCGTCGGCTCCAACACCCCCCGCAAGCTCGACCCGCAGGAGTTCCGAGGGTTCGCCCTCGTCGATGGACATGCGTCGGTCGTGTTCGTCAACGGTGCCGACTCCAAGGCAGCGCAGGTGTTCACGTTGGCTCACGAGGTGGCCCACCTGTGGCTCGGGGAGACGGCCCTGTCCGATCTCGACCCGCAGTCCATGCGCACCAACGCGATCGAGCGGTGGTGCAACCAGGTCGCCGCCGAGTTCCTCGTGCCGATGGCCGAGTTCCGCCGACGGTTCGATCAAGCCGCCGACGTGGGGGAGCAGCTGCAGCCGCTCGCCGAGCACTTCCGGGTCAGCCCCCCGGTGATCCTCGGCCGTCTCCGTGAGACCGGGGTACTGACCTGGGACGAGTACCTCGTCGAGCTCGCGGCCGACCGTCAGCGTGTGGCGGAGCTCCTGGCCGACCGAGGCGGCAGCGGGGGCAGCTACTACAACACGAAGCCGGTGCAGGTGAGCAAGCGGTTCGCCAGCGCGGTCATCGCCAGCGCCAAGGAGGGCCGCACCCCCTACACGAGGGCGTTCCGGCTGCTCGACGTGAAGAAGGAGTCCACCTTCGACGGGCTCGCCGAACAGCTCGGAGTCTTGTGATGGCGTGGCTCCTGGACACCAACGTGCTGGTGAACGCCAAGCGCGACCACTACGGGTTCGAGTTCTGCCCCGGCTTCTGGGACTGGCTCGACATCGCCTGGGCCGGCGGACGCGTGGCCAGCATCGAGGCCGTGTACGACGAACTCGTCGACTACGGCGACCAGCTCAGCGATTGGGCCCGTGACCACCGTTCGTTCTTCCTCCCGCCGGGTGGGGCGCCGGTCAGCCTCAGGAGCCTTGGGCAATGGTGAACCCCCAGAGATCAGGCCCCCGTGCACAGCGCCCGCGGGGGCCGTCTGGCCCCGGCGAGGGCCCGGTGGTGGTGGACGCCAGCACCCGGTCGATCAGACTGGCTGCGGCGGTCCTGGGAGCCGGTGGCCTGGTCGCCATGCCCACCGAGACCGTCTACGGCCTGGCCGCCGACGCCTCCTCGCCCGCGGCCGTGGCCCGGGTGTTCAGCGCCAAGGGGCGCCCGGCTGACCATCCGTTGATCGTGCACATCGGCCCCGGGGCCTGCCTGTCGGCGTGGGCCCGCGAGGTGCCCGACGACGCCGCTCTGCTGGCTGAGGCCTTCTGGCCGGGCCCGCTCACCCTCGTCCTCCCTCGGCATCCCTCGGTGCCAACGGTCGTCACGGGCGGACACGACACGGTGGCGGTGCGCATGCCTGCGCATCCCGTGGCGCAGCGCCTGCTGGCGCGCTTCGGTGGCGGCCTCGCCGCTCCGTCCGCCAACCGCTTCGGGCGGGTCAGCCCCACAACGGCGGCCGATGTCGTCGCGGACCTCGGCCCGCTCGTCGACCTCGTCGTGGACGGCGGACCGTGCGAGATCGGCGTCGAATCCACCATCGTCGAGCTCGCCCGGCACACGAGGGGCCCCGGGACAGCATCGAGGGTGACGATCCTCCGGCCGGGTGGTGTCAGCACCGAGGCGCTCGAGGAGGTGCTCGGTCGCCGGGTCCGCACGACGGCTTCGGGGCCGGCGCGGGCGCCGGGGATGCTGGCGTCGCACTACGCCCCGCGCACCCCGCTCGTGGTGTGCGAAGCCGACGAGGCAGCGGAGCGGGTGGCGGCGCTCACCTCCTCAGGCGGCCGCGTCGGTGTCCTGTCGCTGGGCGGCCTCCGCGACTGCGATGCGCCTGTGGCCTGGGACGCCGGTGGTGATGTCGCCGTCCTCGCCCGCTCGCTGTTCCGCTGGCTCCGCCAGGCCGACGCCGAGGCTCTCGACGTCCTCGTGGCGGTGCTCCCGCCGCCGGAGGGACTCGGCGTGGCGGTCAGGGATCGCCTGGTGCGGGCGGCCCGCCGCTGACGGCGCGCAGGACCGTCTCGAGGTCAGCGTCGGCGGGGAGGTCGCGGTCGGTCATCACGGGAAGCGAGTCGTTGGTCGCCAGCCAGTCACGGCTACGCCGGTGGACCTCCTCGCTGGGGTCGTAGCGGTTGAGGATGACGAGCACGTCGAAGGCGGCGAGGGCCCGGGTGGTGAGGCGCACCTGGGACACGACCCCGAGCATCGTCTCGGCGACCACCAGCACGAGGTCGGGGTTCACCCGGTGGGCCACTGAGAGCGTGTCGCCGTCGTGGGCGATCGGCGAGCACAGCCCACCAGCACCCTCCACGAAGCCGATCTCGACACCGGGGGGCCAGTCGAGCTCGGCGACGAGGTCGTCAAGCGGGATGGGAGCCAGCCCCAGCGCGTCGGCGGCCATCGGGGGTGCGAGGGGCATGGGGTACCACCGGTGCAACGGGCACACCGTGTGGGCCGGCTCGCCGGTGGCCTCGCCGAGCACGGCGGCGTCGGTCGCGGTGTCCTCGGGCGCGAACGACTGGGCCGGCTTGCGGGCCGCGACGCTGACCCCGCCGGCCCGTAGCCGCCGGCACAGCTGCGCGGTCACCCAGGTCTTGCCGACCTCGGTTCCGGTTCCGGTGACGAGGATGAGCCGGTCAGGCCAAGACATCGGCGGTCCGCGGGTCGTTCACTGGGGCGTCAGGATGGACGGCGCTCATGACCTCTCCGTCGCCGGGGCTGCCGGGGAGGCGGGTGGCGCCGACTGGAGGATGCGGAAGGCGGCGAACGCGGCACCGAAGCCGTTGTCGATGTTGCAGACCGTCACGCCGGAGGCGCAGCTGGTGAGCATGGCGGCGAGCGCGGCTGATCCGCCGGCGCCGGCGCCGTAGCCCACCGAGGTCGGCACGGCGATCACCGGGATCGGGACCAGCCCGCCGACGACGCTGGGCAGCGCGCCCTCCATGCCGGCCACCACGACGGCGACCGCAGCGCGGTCGAGGACGTGGCGGTGCCCGAGGAGCCGGTGCAGGCCGGCCACCCCGACGTCGCAGAGCTGCTCGAAGGGCACCCCGAGGGCCCCGAGGGTCTCGGCGCACTCCTCGGCGACGGGGACATCCGCCGTCCCGGCGCAGAGCAGCGCCACGGTGCCCGCCTCCAGGGGGCGGACCGGGTGCACCTCGACCCGGGCGGTGCGGGCCACCGGGTTGTAGCGGGCCTCCGGGAGCTCGCCGGCGAGGTGGTCGGCCTGGTCCGGGTCGATGCGGGTGACGAGCACGTTCTGGCCGGTGCGGACGAGCTCGCGGGCCACGCCGGCGATCTGCTCGGCGGTCTTGCCCTGCCCGAGGACCACCTCCGGTGCCCCCTGGCGCAGGCTGCGGTGATGGTCCACCAGCGCGTAGCCGAGGTCGGCGAAGGGCAGGTCGGCCAGCTGGGCGGTGGCGGCATCGATGCTCAGGTGCCCGGCCTGGACGGCGCGGAGCAGGTCGTCGAGCCACGCCCGGTCCATCATGGTGCCGCTCTCCGGAGGGGTGCGGCCATGGCGTGGTAGCCGCCGTCGACGTGGAGGATCTCCCCGGTGATGGCCCGGGCGAGGTCGGAGAGCAGGAAGCACACGGCGTC
>Ga0208490_100209_pt1 | contig 46869 bp, 41 predicted proteins | sample SubbioAug_CSWold_FD_184818 | JGI IMG/M metagenome (GOLD analysis project Ga0208490, IMG submission 184818) | Serpentinite rock and fluid subsurface biosphere microbial communities from McLaughlin Reserve, California, USA - CR11Aug_CSWold (SPAdes) | ecosystem: Environmental > Terrestrial > Deep...
GATTGGTTTTGGTTTCAAGCTATATATGCCTGAAGTTAGCTTATCATAGTGGAAGTCATTTGTCCAGGAAAATTATGTTATTTCGTCACGGGCACTAAGATATGACTACTAAGATATGACTACTTTGAGATAATATAATTAGCCTGCCTAGCCTAATAGATAAGAAGGGACGGGTAGTTGTTATAAGTTATTCTCTAACTCTGAAATAGTTAAAATCCAAATTAATTAAGGCTTGTTAACAAATTAATTAAAGCTCATTAAGAAAGGAAGGAAATAACGCAAAATGATATCGGAGATGGAATTGGTGTTTCTCATTTTAGGAATAACCACTATCGGCTTTTTAATACCCCGATTTCGACCTGACTTAGTGGCCATCAGTTCCCTGTTAGCTTTGCAAATAACAGGCCTCTTAACCGTACAAGAATCCTTTGCAGGGTTTGCTAATAATGTGGTGATTATGATTGCTGCTCTTTTTATCGTAGGAGAAGGAATATTTCAGACGGGGCTAGCCCAGCAGGCAGGAAATCTGCTGGTGAAGTGGACTGGAAACAGAGAATTGAGGATGACAATTTTCATGTTGGCCTTGGTTGCCATCTTAAGTGGATTTATAAGCAATACTGGTACTGTTGCCATCCTGCTGCCTGTGGTGGTGAGTTTGAGCCGGCAGATGCAATTCCATCCGGGAATGGGCAAGTGGGGACGGTTCTTGCCTTGCCAGGGAAAATATGGTATTATGGAGGTGAGGTGAAAAAAATGACAAGACAAGCAAGGATAAAGGGAGAATTTTCTATATATCACATAATGCAAAGGGGAAACGAAAGAAGAAACTTATTTCTCTCCGACGATGATAGAGTAAGGTTTATTGAAACCCTTGGCAGAATGAAGAAAAAGTATCACTTTTTGCTTCATGCTTTCTGCTTAATGGATAATCACGTGCATCTTTTAATTGGTGATAACGGAAACGATATATCCAAAATAGTAACAAGTATAAATATAAGCTATGCTTACTATTTCAATCGGACATATCAGAGGTGCGGGCACCTATTCCAGGACCGGTTTAGAAGTGAGTTAGTAGATAATGATGGATACCTGCTTGGGGTGAGCCGCTACATACATAATAATCCTGTTAAAGCTGGTATAGTAACTGAATTGTCCAAATACCGTTGGAGTAGTTATAATATATATAGCGGGATAGAAAATGATATATATGGATTAATTGATAAAGGAAGAATTCTAAACAGTTTTTCAAGCAACAGGGTAAAAGCGGCTAAGGAATATATTGATTACGTTAATACAAAAGAAGGTAAACATATTAATTTTATGGATGTTGAAGAATTAGTTCCCATTGAAGGGCATAACAAGAACTTTATCAGTTCGATGGAACAGGCTCGTTTGAAAATAAGAGAAGCTGCTGAAAACAAACAAATAAAATATGAAGAAATAATAAACCAGATTGAGATTCGCAATGATTTAATAAGGCAAATTAGAAAGAATTCTTCCTTGACACTAAAGCAGATTGGAGAAATTTTGGGAGGTATCAGTGAATCCAGGGTGAGCAGGATATTAGCAAAGGACTAGCGGGTGGGCAAGCAAGAACCGTCCCCGCTTGCTTCCCGCTTGCTTAACAAGCAAGAACCGTCCCCGCTTGCTAAAGAACCGTCCCCGCTTGCTAGGGTGGGCAAGCAAGAACCGTCCCCACTTGTTGCTAGGAAGGAGAGTTAACATGAAGATTCTGGTGGTCACGTCTGTTGCATTGGAGAGGGAAGCGGTGTTGCAGGGGCTGCATAAGGATAAAAGGTTTGTGGTGTTGGTGGCAGGGGTAGGCCCGATTGCAGCCGCAGCCAACACGGCCAAGGAGTTGGCTGGGGTTAAGTACGATTTAGTCGTGAGCGCCGGCATTGGGGGAGGTTTCCCCGATAGAGCTACTGTAGGATCCCTGGTGGTGGCAAGTGAGATTGTGGCCGCAGATCTGGGTGTGGAGACCCCGGAAGGTTATAGCAGCTTGGACGAGCTAGGCTTTGGCTCCACTAGAATCCAGGTAGATGCAAACCTATTGAATAATGTGACTAGAGCACTGAGGGCGGCTAAGCTGTCGGTGTATACCGGTCCTGTTCTCACGGTATCCACGGTGACAGGGACGGCAGAGAGTGCCACAAAATTGGCTGATCGAGTGCCAGGAGCTGCTGCCGAGGCCATGGAAGGGTATGGCGTGGCTTTTGCAGCACATAATATGGGCATACCCGTATTGGAAATTCGCGCCATCTCAAATCTAGTGGGTCCTCGGGATCGAACTTCTTGGCGGATAGGAGATGCTCTAAAAGTTCTAACATCAGCTAGTTCAGTTTTAGGGGAGGTGTTGGCATGAGAATAGCTTTTTCTCCTTGCCCAAACGACACGTTCATTTTCCACGCTTGGGTACATGGACTGATACCAGGTGCACCGAAGCTAGAGGTCACCTATGCAGATATTGATATTACCAACAGCTTGGCAGCTGGTTTAAACGGGCCGGATATCCTTAAAATATCTTATGCAGCACTACCATGGGCCTTGTCCCAGTACGGGCTGATTCCCTGCGGGGGTGCGCTGGGTAGAGGATGCGGGCCGCTGGTACTGACCTCGAATAAGGAAGGCAGCACTAGCAATCCAGCTGCTTTGACAGGCCGAAAAGTAGCGGTACCAAGTGAGCGCTCAACGGCCTATTTGCTGTTCCGGTTGTGGGCCGCTCAACAGATTTCAGGGGACGTGGGGGAAATTGTGATTCTGCCTTTTCACCAGATTATGCCGGCGGTGCAGGAGGGTCTTGTTGATGCAGGACTTGTGATTCATGAATCCCGCTTCACCTACCCTGCCTATGGGCTAACTCTCTTAGCCGACTTAGGCAGTTGGTGGGAGGAGGATACCAATTTACCTCTTCCATTGGGCGCAATCGTTGCCCGCCGGTCCCTGGACTTACCTGCCATCGCTCACTGGATTCGATCCTCAGTCAATTACGCCTGGGCCCACCCGGAGGCGTCCCTGGAGTATGTCTTAAGCCACGCCCAAGAGATGTCCCCGGAGGTAGCCAAAGCTCACATTAATCTCTACGTAAATGAATTTACTACTAATTTAGGCATGATAGGGTATGAGGCTGTAAGCAGCCTGCTGGGGCGAGCCGCCCAAGCAAGGCTAGTGCCTAAGGTGGACTTAGGGGAGCTGGGGTGGCCGAAATCCAAATAGGCAGTAGGATGTGCTTGAAGGTAATCTGTCGGTGGATTATGTATATCCTTAGATTTCTAACCTCATCACCATTAATTTGCCTAGTAATCCCTTGGCGAATTTTATTGCTGATGCTTTCTTTAGCTTTAGACCAGCCCTCCCTCAGACCAATACTATATTTTTCTGCACCAAAACCCGACAGATAATCTGGACGGTAATCCACTAACCCAGTTAAATCAAAGGAAACTAACTTTCCCGCCAATAAAGCATCGATTTGCCTGCTGCCAGGGACCAATTCATCATCAAAAAAACGATTATAAACACCACTGGTAAGCTCTCAGCTGGTTTTTCGAACTGTTCTGGTTTGGGTCACACTTTTACCGTTTTGGGTAACCCAGACGGTTTGGGTGACATGGTAATAAGTTCCTTTTTCTCCGCGATATGATGAATCCGCTTGGGTATCAATCACAGGAATGCAATTTAGGTTAGAGTTGGTTGAAAAAGAAAACATGGATGCATATTTATAGTAAAAAATGGTAGACTTAGAGTAAAACCTGTATAAAAATAAGTAGTAGTGGCCCAATATTAATTATACGAGGAGAGATGATATGGAAAAAGTGGTGGTAAGACAGCTGACAAGAGATACAGGCAGATATATTGACCAACAAGTTGAAGTGAACGGGTGGATTAGAAGTAATCGTGATCAAAAATCCTTTGGGTTTATCTCCTTAAATGATGGCACTCACTTTAACACCATTCAGGTTGTATATGATAAGGAATTATTGCCAAACTTTGAAGAAGTGGCGAAGTATAGAGTAGGCTGTGCCGTAAAAGTCAAAGGAACAATAGTGCAAACGATTCAGGCTAAGCAACCCTTTGAAATGAAGGCCCAGGAGGTCACTTTGGAAGGGGATTCTCCGGAGGATTATCCAATTCAACCCAAGAGGCATACTCGGGAATTCTTGAGAGAAGTAGCCCATTTGCGTCCCAGGACAAATTTATTTGCAGCTGTTTTTAGAGTTCGCTCCTTGCTTGCCTTTGCAATTCATAAGTTCTTTCAAGAAAAGGGGTTTGTCTACGTTCATAACCCCATTATCACCGCCAACGACGCAGAGGGTGCAGGGGAAATGTTCAGAGTAACTACCTTAGATCCAAAAAACCCACCTGCCACAGAGACAGGAGCAGTGGACTTTTCCGAAGACTTTTTTGGCAGAAGGACAAACCTGACTGTCAGTGGCCAGTTAGAAGTGGAGGCCTTTGCCTTAGCCTTTAAAGATGTCTATACCTTCGGACCAACATTTAGAGCAGAAAACTCGAATACTGCCAGACACGCTGCAGAATTCTGGATGATAGAGCCGGAGATAGCCTTTGCAGATCTCCAGGATGATATGTACCTTGCTGAAGAAATGATGAAATATATCATTAGTTTTATACTGGAAAACGCTAAGGAAGAGATGGAATTCTTCAATGAATTCGTGGATAAAGGACTAAAGGAAAAATTGCAAAATATATTAGCAGCCCAATTTGCCCAGATCACCTATACCAAGGCCATCGAGATACTGACAGAGTCTGGCGTTAAATTTGAATATCCGGTGGAATGGGGCAAAGACTTACAGACAGAGCATGAAAGGTATCTAACGGAAAAAGCATTTAACAAGCCGGTATTTGTAACGGATTACCCTAAAGCCATTAAAGCATTTTATATGAGGATAAATGATGATGGAAAAACTGTGGCAGCAATGGACCTATTGGTTCCAGGAGTGGGGGAAATAATAGGGGGCAGTCAAAGGGAAGAAAGAATAGATTTCTTAGAAGAAAGAATGAACCAATTACATATTGACAAGAAAGAGCTATGGTGGTACCTGGATTTAAGAAAATATGGCGGAGTAAAGCACGCAGGTTTTGGGCTGGGTTTTGAAAGGGCGATCATGTATCTGACGGGTGTAAGTAACATCAGAGATGTGATACCATTTCCAAGAACAGTTAATTACTGTGAGTTTTAATTTCAGTGCAAAAAAACTGCCCTAACATTGTCAAGGGCAGTTCCTTGATTAAAGCATTCTTTTTACCAAAATCCAAAGAAAATAGATAATAAAAAGAGCAACTGTCCAGATGGCGGATCGCCGAAAACCCGATATAAAAGTTTCTTTTTGCTCAGTGGGTGCCAAAACCATCCGCAATAAGTAATAAGCTGTTAATAAGAAGGCGATAGTTAGAATAGTGCCGAGAATACTATGGACCAAAATAGAAAGCGTCATTGTAAATACTCCTTTCCCTGATGGTTTTTTATGCATCAATTTTATCATTATTTTGACAAATGGACAAGGAAAGAATTACTTTAGCAGTGAGGCTGAAGCCTTCAAACTTAGGGGTGCAGTTTGCTATGACACCCTGTAAAAGAGTTGCAGGAAAAACCATGAAAAAGGAGAACGTTTCTTGGAATAGAGTTTCCATCTGATTCTTCGATGGCAGCTTTAAATCAACGATTTCAAAGGAAAAAGCATTTAAGAAAAAAGGGGGATTTATATGTTTGTTCGGGTAGTAAACATCAATTGCAAAAGTGGGATGGAGGACGAACTGCGAAGACTTGGCAGGGATGTGCTTGTTCCAATCAATAAAGAGGCAGGCTGTGTTGATGTGTATTTTTTAGAACCTAATACTGACGATAATAATCCTAATTTTGGGGTGGTTAGCATTTGGGCAAATAAAGAAACATTGATTAACATGAAAAAAAGTGAGAAATACATTGCCTTATTACAGAGTTTAGCTCCCTTTACTGAATCTTTTACAGACTCTCTATACATATACAAATAGTTAAACTCTTAATTGCAATCAGGATAAAATTTGTTAGCCGTTAACTAGTCTATTGTATTTACTGAGATATGCTAGAACAACAGCAGTTGTGATTCCCCAAATTGTCCCACCCACCATTTCTGTTATTACAGTTCCCACTGTGGCTTCTGCCAGAAAGGGGACCCTAAACAACATGGGAACGATGTAAAAAATAAAGCTCAGCAGGAAACCAAAAACAGCACCCTTGATAATATAAGCTTGAGATGTGATGGTAGGTATTAATAGGGCAAATATTACTCCAAAGAAACTCGACCATACTACTTGAAAAATTAAACTGAGCATAATTTCTGAAAAGCTGGTAGCCATGCGGCCAAAGACTAAGGTTGAGCTCCAGTCAATAAATCTTTTATCAGCTAAGTTTAAAGTATAAAAGGAAAGAAGGTTCCAAATATTCATAACAACTGATCCTATCAGCCCTGCGGCTAAACCCCTGAGAGTTCTGTCCAAGTTAGGCACCATCCTTATTAAACTAAATAAACTAATATATTTTCTGCAATAGCCTTCTAATTTATGCTGAAATTTCTGGTTAAGTTCCGCTCTTATTCTATTGAAAAACAGCATAAGCAGGCAGTAATATTGGGCAAAATATTACTATGGCCTAAAGGGTGGGCTTTCATGCAAGTAGGCTTTTATCTTGCCATACTCATAAAACATATCAAAAGTTTCCATTTCTTTAATTAATAGTGTCTTAAATGTTTCTCTAATATGAGCCATGGGGCACTGTCTAAACACATTGGCGTAGGCCATTAAAGAAGTTTTCATGCCCTTTGAGCGTTTGGCTTTGGATCCTTTCCCCATATTTCCCAATCGCTCTGTTATTTGATTTATCTTCATAATATCTCTCCTCTCCTCATCCTGTGGTTAATGATATGTAATAGTAATAGTATAATTATTGCCAATAATCGAATGTAAAATACTGGAAGTTAAAAAATATCTCAATCCACTCTTAAACATACAAAAGGGAGCCTCAATACTTCTGGGCTCCCTTAAATATTATCCCATGAGTGTCATGTGGATGAGCTTAATTTTTCTGGCCACACCCGCTAAGTACCGCTAAAGAAAATAACACAAGCATGAACAAAATAATATGTAACCTAATTTTATAACTGAATGAATTCAAACCACTAAGCAGGAATTTCTGAGGTTAAAGTATAATTCTCAATTAAAAGGTATATCAAGGTATACCAATCAAAGCAGACCAAAGGTTAGACCAATCCGTTGAAAGGATGTTCGCTAATGAGGTCACTAAAACAGAAACTAATTGATGTTGTTGGTCCGGAATATGTGGTTGATTCATTTGAAGACTTGTACTGTTACACATATGATGCTTCACCATTTAAGCCCCAGACTAAAGAAATGCCGGGAATAATTGTGCTTCCTGGGAGTTCCCAAGAGATTTCACAAATATGATTATCGCCAACGAAACAAAAACTGCTGTAATTCCCCGGGGAGCAGGAACTAATGTCAGTGGAGGTACTGTACCCGAGGAAGATTGTATTATCTTGACCTTGACCAGGATGGATAAAATTATAACCATTGATAAAGACAATATGATCGCTGAAGTGGAGCCGGGGGTAATTACCGGCAAGCTGCAGCTAGCTGTTCAAGAGGTAGGCTTATATTATCCACCAGACCCTGCCAGTCAGAATTTTTGCACCATGGGGGGCAATGTGGCGGAATGTGCCGGAGGGCCAAAAGGGGTTAAATATGGGGTTACCAAAGACTACGTACTGGGCTTGGAGGTAGTCTTGCCCACCGGGGAAATTATAGAAACCGGCAGTAGGACCATGAAAAATGTAACGGGCTACAATTTAACCCAGCTGTTTACAGGTTCAGAGGGAACTCTGGGTGTGATCACAAAAATTACCGTCAAGCTCCTCCCTGTGCCCACAGCCAAAAAGACCATCATGGTAGGGTTTGGTTCCATTGAAAGTGCTGCCCTTAGCGTGTCCCAAATAATGGCTTCAGGTATAATTCCCAGCATGCTGGAATACTTGGATAATATTTATATCAATAGTATTGAGGCATATGCCCAAGTTGGCTTTCCTGTAGCTGCTGAAGCACTGCTGCTAATTGAAGTAGATGGAGAGATGGAAGCGCTGGATAAGCAAATAGCCACCATTAAAAATATCTGCGAGCATAACGGGGCCATCCAAGTGCGAGCTCCTCAGAATGCCTTGGAAGCAGAAAATTTATGGAATGCCCGGCGGGCTGCTTTTCCCTCCCTAGCCCGGGTTAAGCCAACTATTATTGCAAGAGGATGTAACTGTTCCCTTGGCTGAGATTCCAGCCATGGTTAGGAAAGTAAAAGATATTGGTGCAAGAAATGAAGTGACTATTGCCGTTGTCGGTCATGCTGGGGATGGCAACCTGCATGTAACCTTCTTAGGGGATGAAAGTAACCAAGAGGAAATGGTCAGAATGGAAATAGCTATGGAAGAGGTTTTCTTGGCAGCCCTAAGTTTAAAGGGAGTCTTGTCAGGGGAGCATGGTATTGGCAAATTAAAGGCTAAATTTTTAACGCCGAATATGGAATACCTCATGTCCCTATGCCTTTCCTGTAAAGCCTGTGCTCAAGAATGTCCAGGAGGGGTATTGACAGATGAACTGGTGGAGGCCGCCCGGGCGGAACTGGTGCAACAGAAGGGATTAGGCACCATAAAAAGTATCCTGTTTCGCTTCTTGATGCGGCATAATTGGCTGTTTGACACATCCTTAAAATTGGGCAGCATCCTGCAACCCCTTTTCCTGCGTCCAGGGCCCGGCGGCAAGGGAAAGCTTCCCCGTCTTCCCTTGGGATTAGACCAAAGGAGACTGGTACAGCCATTGGCGGGTAAATTCTTAAAAAGTGAGCTGCCACCTAAAATAAGAACAAATAAGAAATTCCAGGGCCGGGTAGCTTTCTTCACCGGCTGTATGATCAATTATGTCTATCCAAGCTTTGGGATAGCTGTAGTCAAGTCATTAGTTGCCAATGGTTTTGAAGTAATCATACCTAGTAACCAGCAGTGCTGTGGGACCCCGGCCAGGGTAAACGGTGACTTAGAGACTGCCAGAGTCTTGGCAACGGCCAACCTGAAGGAATTTTCTAAGCTGGAGGTGGATGCAGTTATTACTGCCTGTGCTTCCTGCGGCTTGGCCCTAAAAAAAGAATTTGCCAAAATCCTAGAGGAAGACCATCAGCTGCATCCTCAAGCTCTCCGGCTAGGAGATAAAGTCCAGGATTTTTCAGAATTTATTATGAAGCTGGATAATTGGCAGGAGGGTTTAGGGGAAGTGCCCATAAAAGTCACCTACCATGATCCTTGTCATTTAAAAAGGGGACAGGGAATAGCCGATTTTCCCAGACAGCTTTTAAAGGCTGTTCCTGGAGTTGAGTTGGTGGAAATGCAGGAGGCAGACCGGTGTTGTGGCGCTGCCGGCTCCTTTAGTTTATACCATTATCCCTTATCCCAGCAGATAAATGACCGGAAGTCGGCAAATATTATCAACACAGGAGCAGACTGTCTAGTCAGTGCCTGCGGCTCCTGCCTAATGCATATTAGAGACGGCCTGGTGCGAAATAATAGCAGCATTCATACGCTCCACTTGGCTGAAGTTCTAGCCTTGTCCTATGAAAAAGGCGGTAAGGAGGTTAGGGATAAACCAGCACCAGCACTCACTTCTCTGGGGTAAAAAGACAATAGCCAAAAAGCAAATGTAAAATACTGGTCTTTTGGGTGTTTATTTAAATTGTAACTGTTGGTGCTCGGCCTCCACTTGCACAGTATCGCCGCTTTTGTATCGGCCATCTAAAATGGCCAAAGACAGGGGATTTTCCAGCAGTTTTTGGATTACCCGCTTTAAAGGGCGGGCACCGTACAATGGGTCATAACCCTTATCCCCCAGGAGCTGCTTAGCCGACTGGGAGACTTCCAGCACCAACCCTTGCTTTGCCAGCCTTTCCCCCAGCAGTTTTATCTGCAGGTCTACGATGTTAACGATATTATCCTTCGTCAGGGAATGGAAGACAACAGTTTCGTCAATCCTATTTAAAAATTCTGGTCGGAAGTGGCTGCGCAGCACTTCCGTCACTTGTTGCTCCAGTTGTTCCTGGTCTTTTTCCTGGGCAAAATACTGGCTCCCCAGATTTGAAGTCATAATTACCACAGTGTTCCTAAAGTTCACAGTGCGTCCCTGGCTGTCAGTCAGCCGCCCATCATCCAAAAGCTGGAGCAAAATATTAAATACATCGGGATGGGCCTTTTCAATTTCATCTAATAAAATTACCGCATAGGGACGCCGTCGGATAGCTTCTGTCAATTGTCCCCCCTGGTCATAGCCCACATATCCGGGAGGGGCCCCCACCAGACGGGAGACGCTATGCTTTTCCATATATTCACTCATATCCAGCCTAATCATGGCTCGTTCATCATTAAATAATAACTGGGCCAAGGCTTTAGCCAACTCAGTTTTTCCCACTCCCGTAGGACCTAAGAAGATAAAAGAGCCCTGGGGCCTGTTGGGGTCAGACACTCCGGCCCTGGAGCGGCGAATAGATTCTGCCACCACCCGGACTCCGTGATCCTGGCCAACAACCCGCTCTGTCAGTAACTCCTCCAGCTGTAGTAATTTTTGAACCTCTCCTTGCAGCATCCGGCTAACAGGAATACCCGTCCATTTAGCCACCACTTCGGCTATATCCTCTTCATCCACTTCTTCCTTCAGCATGCGGCCTGACTGCTGCCACTGAACCAGTTCACCATTCACCGCCTGCAGTTCCTGTTCCAGCTGGGGCAGCACACCATAGCGGATCCGGGCTAATTCCTCTAAATTAGCCTCCCTTTCCGCCACTGCCTCTTTAGATCGGGTTAGATCAATCTGCTCCTTTATTCCCCGGATGCGTTGGATCAGTTCCTTCTCCTTATTCCAGTGGGCCTGGCTGGCATTTTTTTCCTCCTTTAGATTGGCGATTTCCTGAAGTAATTTTTGCAAGCGCTCCTGGCTGGCTTGGTCATCCTCTTGTTTCAGAGCCTGACCTTCCACCTCCAGTTGGCGCAGTCGCCTGCTGATGTTATCTATTTCTGATGGCATACTGTCTATCTCAATCCGCAGCTTGGAAGCAGCTTCATCCACCAAGTCAATTGCTTTATCAGGCAGGAACCTTTCAGTCAGGTAGCGATGGGACAGGGTTGCCGCCGCCACTAGGGCGCTGTCTTTAATGCGCACCCCGTGGTGCACCTCGTATTTTTCCTTCAATCCCCGTAAAATACCAATGGTGTCTTCCACACTAGGTTCACCAACAATTACGGGCTGAAAGCGTCGCTCCAACGCTGTATCTTTTTCAATGTGTTTCCGGTACTCGTTTAAGGTGGTGGCACCCACACACCGCAGTTCTCCCCTGGCCAGAGCAGGCTTTAGCATATTGGCCGCATCCACTGCCCCTTCAGCGGCCCCGGCACCCACCAGAGTATGCAGCTCATCGATAAAGAGAATTATCTCTCCCTGTGCCTCCGTTACCTCTTTTAAGACTGCTTTTAACCGGTCTTCAAACTCTCCCCGGTACTTGGCACCCGCCACTAAAGCCCCCATGTCCAAAACAATCAGCCGCTTGTCTTTTAGGGATTCGGGCACATCCTCGTTGATCATTCGCTGGGCTAAACCCTCCACGATGGCGGTCTTGCCCACCCCCGGCTCTCCAATCAGGACCGGGTTGTTTTTGGTGCGGCGGGATAATACTTGGACAACTCTTCTAATTTCTTCATCCCTGCCGATAACCGGGTCAAGCTTTCCCTGAAGAGCTCGCTCTGTCAGGTCATAGCCATACTTAAGCAGAGCATCGTATTTATCCTCGGGATTCTGATCCGTTACCCGCTGACTGCCCCGGATCTGCTGCAGTATTTGCAATACTTTCTCAGCAGTAACCTGGCGCTTTTCTAGCAACTTGGCGGCAGCTGAATCTGTCTTTAATATTCCTATCAACAGGTGCTCCGTGCTTAAGTACAAGTCTTTTAGCCGCCCGGCTTCTTTCCAGCCTTCATTAATAACTGCATTTAAAGATTGGCCTAAATAGGCCGGTCCCGTTTGCCCATATACCTTGGGCATTTTTTCTAGCAAATTGGTTATATCCCGGGCCAGACCGCCGACAGTTACCTCCAGTCCAGTCAGTATTTTAGCTACTAAGCCATCTGGTTGTTCCACCAGCGCCAGCAATAGATGCTCAGGCTTTAGCTCCTGGTGGTTAAATTGGGCTGCCAGTTCCTGGCTGGTCTGCAGTGCCTCCTGGGATTTGGCGGTTAATTTATCAAGCCGCATGATGATCACTCCTTTCTTTCAAATTGGCTAGTTTGTGATATAGCTGTTCCCGAACGTTTTCCTGATTGAGGCCGGCTAATTCACTGTAAAGATCTTTCTCCCGTTGGCTCAGTTCCCTGGGCAGCACCACCTGCAATTGCACCAGCAGATTGCCTCTCTTGCCGCTTTTATCCGTCATGCCCAGCCCCTTTAAGCGCAGTACTTTACCGGTATTAACTTCAGCAGGAATTGTCAGATTAATATATCCAGTCAAGGTAGGCACCTTTATCTTAGTCCCCAGCACTGCTTCAGCAGGGGTGACCGGCAAGTCCAGGTGCAAATCCAAACCTTCCAGTCGAAAAACTGCATGCTCCTTAACATGGATTTCTAGGTATAAATCTCCCTTGGCACCACCGTAAATTCCCTGAGTGCCCTTACCTGTCAACCGCAGCTTTTGCCCTGTTGCAGCACCTACGGGGATTTTTACCCTAATCCCTTGCCCATCAACCTGCACCTGAATTTCCCCTCCGGCAAAGGCTTGCTCCAAGGTTATCTCTAGCTTGGCAGATAAATCTGCTCCCTGCTGTGGGTGTTGTGCCTGTTGGTAACTGCCATAATTGCCATCATTGCCCCGGGTAAACATATTTTTCAATATATCCTCCCAATCGCTGTTTTCTGCTGCTTCATTGCCAAAACCAGAAGCATGCTCTCTGTTTCCAAACCCTGACTCCCTCCTATAGCCGCCAGTTCTGCGAAAGCCTCCCCCAAAACCTGAACCCTGGGGACCGCCGCCCTGGGGACCGCCACCCTGGGAACCGGCTGCCCCACCGGCTTTGGTGTAATGCTGCCAATCCGAGCCAAACTGGTTATATAGCTCCCTTTTTTTCTCATCCTTTAATACTTCATATGCTGCAGAAATTTCTTTGAATTTGGCTTCTGCCTCGGTATTTCCTTGGTTTTTGTCAGGATGATACTTGGTTGCCAGCTTCCGATAAGCCTTTTTAATTTCCTTGCCCGTAGCCTGACGGGATACTCCCAACACTTGATATAAATCCATTTTTTGCATAATGGTCACCCCCTTTAGAATTTGATTAATTTTGTATTACACAAGCTTTACATAAGCTGTTAATCCCGCTGGTTTTAATCTTCCAGCTGTTCCAAGCGCTTTTGCAGCTCCAGAATAATCTTTACTCCCGCTAGGTTGACTCCTTTTTGCTGGGTTAAAAAGCGGATATACCTTACTTTTTCAAGATCCCCCTCGCAGTAAAGACGGATATTTCCCTCTGTGCGGCAGGGAGTAATGAATCCCTCGGCCTCATAGATTCTCAGGGTCCGGGGATGAACCTCCGTCAACCTAGCCGCAACACTAATAATATAGATTCCTTCTATTTTGCATGGCATTGTTCGACCCCCTAAACAAAGTAGAGTATATTCAATTTCTAATAGTTATAGTTACTATTAATATAATCATAAACCCTACCAATAGTATTGTCAAGGAATGTTCAAATAATAACTTACAGCATTATCCTGATTCAAGGGGCAAGATGCAAGCGGTTATTTATAAATAAAAAAAAGACCCTCCTGTGAGGGTCTTTTAACTATGCAGCACTACTTCTAAAAACTATGCATGCACTACCTCTAAATATTCATCGTAGGTCATTCTCTTGTCAATCACTCCGGCAGGGGTGATTTCAATAATTCTGTTGGCTATAGTTTGGATAAGCTGATGATCGTGGGAGGCGAAGAGAATATTGCTTTTAAAGTCCTGTAAGCCGTTATTTAATGCCGTAATAGATTCTAAATCCAAATGGTTGGTAGGCTGATCTAGAATTAGAAAGTTGCCATTATTAAGCATCATCTTTGAGAGCATACATCTAACCCTCTCTCCACCGGAGAGAACCTTTAGTTGCTTAAGGGCTTCATCACCTGAGAAAAGCATTCTCCCCAGGAATCCCCGCAAATAACTTTCGGATTTTTCTTCAGAAAACTGGCGGAGCCAGTCCACTAGGTTAAGATTAATACCTTCAAAAAATTCAGAATTATCCTTGGGAAAATAAGCCTTGGTAATGGTGACGCCCCATTTATAATGGCCGCTGTCCGGCTCCATTTCTCCCATGAGTATTTTAAAGAGGGTGGTGGGGATTAGTTCATTAGCACCAATGAAGGCAATTTTATCTCCCTTGGCAACAGTAAAGCTGATGTTGTCTAAGATTTTCTCCCCATCTATGGTTTTACTGAGACTATCAACGAATAAAATATCATTTCCTACCTCCCGCTCCGGCTTGAAGCCTACATAGGGGAATTTTCTGTTGGAGGGCTGGATATCATCCAGCGTAATTTTTTCCAATATTTTCTTACGGGAGGTGGCTTGCTTTGATTTAGAAGCATTAGCGCTGAAACGGGCGATAAACTCCTGCAGCTGCTTAACCTTGTCTTCCTTTTTCTTGTTCTGATCTTTCATCATTTGGATGGCTAATTGACTGGATTGATACCAAAAGTCATAATTGCCAACAAAGAGCTTAATTTTGCCAAAGTCCACATCCGCCATATGGGTACACACTTTATTTAGGAAGTGCCTGTCGTGGGATACCACGATTACCGTACCATCAAAGGCTATTAAAAATTCTTCCAACCAGCTAATGGACTTTATATCCAGGTGATTTGTCGGCTCATCTAGGATAAGGATTCCCGGTTTTCCAAACAGAGCCTGGGCCAAGAGCACCTTAACCTTTTCAGCACCCTGGAGGTCAGCCATTTTTTTGTCATGCAAGTCGGTGCCAATACCCAGACCTTGAAGCATGGATGAGGCATCTGATTCAGCTTCCCAGCCGTTTAATTCACCAAATTCATACTCCAGCTCTGAGGCCCTGATGCCATCCTCATCAGTAAAGTCCGGCTTCGCATAGAGCTCATCTTTTTCCTTCGTTATCTCATAAAGTCGGGGATTACCCATGATGACTGTTTCAATCACTTGGTTTTCATCGTATTGATAATGATCCTGCCTTAATACCGATACCCGAGATCCAGAAGCAATACTAACATCCCCCGTACTTGGTTCCAATTCTCCTGTGAGAATCTTAAGAAAAGTACTTTTGCCGGCGCCATTAGCTCCAATGACTCCGTAGCAATTTCCTGGGGTAAACTTTAGGTTTACATCTTCAAAAAGCTTTCTCTCTCCAAATCTTAAACTGACTTTTGTTACTGTTATCATGTTCGTACCTTCCTCTGCTAAAATTGGCTAAGCCTCGAACATTATATCATAAAGGAGCTTACCTTGTAAAATATTATGAAATAAAAGTGGAAATGGCTAGGGCAACCATAGAAATTAAATAGTGTCCCCATGAAAGTGTTGGTAAAAATTAATAAAGAAAGAAGGATTTTTCCTTTAGGTAGCGAATACGATTAATAACATGGTAATAAAAAAATTATATATAATACAGGAAACAGATGCTTTTTATAAGCATAAAGGGAAACCGGTGTAAATCCGGTGCGGTGCCGCCACTGTAAGGGGGAGTGATTTTCCATTTTACTGGTCTATTGACTGGGAAGATTGGAAGAGAATATTGACCCTAAGCCAGGAGACTTGTTTGTTTCCCGTTCACCAGAGAACTACGTGCATGGGGAGGTGACTTATGAGGAGTACGCCATTGATGTACTCTATCGAAAAAGATTAAACCCCAACTATTGTAAGTTTATAGTTGGGGTTTTGGTTTTATTGAAAATAAACTAAATATAAGGTGCTCTCTCCTGAGGGAGAAGGCGTAATTGTAAAACTACTAAAGCAGTAGTCCTCTCTAAATAAACGCGATAAATATAAATAATTTAGAAGGACTATGACCTGTAATGATAGTTTTCTACCTGACTGAATCGTTTTGATAGATTCACATATTTAAAACGGCGGGGCAGTTCTATTGTTTTTTCATGGAAAATATTACCTGGCCATAGCCGGTTTTTCTATGCCATTTTTATACTAACAAAAACTTTTAGGATAAGTACATAGGGGAGGTAAAAAAATGAGATTATTATTTAGCATTTTTTTTCTGGGAACAGTGTTGATGATTCCCAAACCAGCATATGCAATGCATATTATGGAAGGCTTTTTGCCCCTTGGCTGGGCAATATTTTGGACAGCGGCCAGCTTGCCATTTGTGATACATGGAATTATTTCCATCTCCAAAAAATTAGCAGGCAATCCAGAGTTGAAATTATTATTAGGTCTTTCCGGTGCTTTTGCATTTGTCTTGTCTGCATTAAAAATTCCTTCTGTTACAGGCAGCAGCTCCCATCCTACAGGAGTAGGGCTAGGGGCAGTACTGTTCGGACCAACTACCATGAGTGTAATTGGTTCCCTGGTGTTATTATTTCAGGCACTGTTGTTGGCTCATGGAGGGTTGACAACCCTTGGAGCTAATGCTTTCTCAATGGCTATCGTGGGACCATTTGTGGCTTACGGTATCTATAAAATGGCGAAAAAAACAGGAGCATCCGGTGGAATAGCCATTTTTCTTGCTGCCTCCCTAGGTAACTTAGCCACCTATGTTACTACCGCACTACAGTTAGCCCTGGCTTTTCCTGCTGAAATTGGCGGGGTGATGGCTTCTTTGACAAAATTCTTAGCAATTTTTGCCCTGACTCAAATTCCCCTGGCTATTAGTGAAGGATTGTTGACAGTATTGGTGTTTAATTTCTTAATTACATATAGTAAAAAAGAGTTGACAATGTTAAAGTTTTTTAAAGTTGAGCGTAAGGGAGATGTTAGCAATGAATCTAAAGCGTAATAGCTTACTATTAATGGGCTGTGTAATTTTCCTGGCAATTGCTCCTTTGTTAATGCTAAACAATGCTGATTTTGGGGGAGCTGATGAAGCGGCAAAAGCAGCTATATTAGAAATAAGTCCAGACTATGAACCCTGGTTTGATTTTATCTGGGAGCCGCCCAGTGGAGAAATAGAAAGCTTATTATTTGCGTTGCAGGCCGCAATAGGCACCGGTTTTATTGGATATTACATATGGATGCGGAGACAAAAAGCAAGGGAAAGTGAAAGGTAATGCTGTATATAGATCAATATGTGCATACGAATAAAATGCGAACCTCACACCCGGCAGAGAGGTTCGCCTTTGCCATTTTTACAATGCTAATATGCCTGGCAACTGGTAATTATCTGGTTAACTTGGCAGTGATAGCCGTTATGATAGGACTACTGGTATTTAAGGCAGCGATTCCTGCCCGGGTTATAGCCAAGCTAATGCTGGTACCCGTTGGATTTTTGATAATTGGCGTTTTAGCTATTGCTATTTTAATCAGCTCAAGTAATGAAGGAATGCTATTAAATATTAAAGTGGGCAATTACTTTTTAGGGGTAACGGAGAATAGTTTAATGCTGGCGGGAAGTACTATATTAAAATCTATTAGCGCTGTTTCCGCTTTGTATTTTCTTGTACTAACCACACCCATGATAGAGATTATTTACGTGCTGCAGCTGTTAAGGTTTCCGTCCATAATTTTAGAGCTGATGATATTAATGTACAGGTTTATTTTTGTTTTCTTAGAAACTGCCTTTTATATATATACTTCTCAATCCGCAAGGTTAGGATATTGCAGCTTTAAAAGGTCAATTAATTCTTTTGGATTGCTTTTTGCAAACCTCTGGGGCAAAACATTTGTAAAATCTCAGGCATTATGTACCAGTCTGTTATCACGGGGTTATGACAGGGAGTTAAAAGTTTTGTATCCCACTTACACTTTGTCCACTGCTAACGTGTTATTTTTTCTATTGATTGACTTAGTTTTAATAGCAATATCTTTGTAACTACTCAGCAGGTCTTTATGGTCGAGTATTCAGAATTCGGTAGTCAGTAGTCAGAATTGTAAAAGCAAAAGAGCTTTTGCTTTGTAGCTTTTTTTTAGAATTTAATAATCTTACCGACATATTTAACCTCTTGCTACTGTTATTTAATTGTTTTATTCTGAATCCTGACTCCTGGCTTCTGACTCCTAAGTAGTTACATATCTTTAACATGAGGAGGATAAAAGCAAGTGCCTGAATATATCTTGGAAACTAGAGACATTGATTTCACTTATATGGATGGAACCAAGGCTATTAATAAACTGACTATAAAAATACCAAGGGGTAAAAAAATCGCCGTAATAGGGAATAATGGTGCAGGTAAAACTACATTATTTTTGCATTTTAATGGAATTAACAGACCGGACGTTGGTCAAATTTGTATTAACGGGGAGCCAATAGATTATAGGAACAAGGCGATCAAAGAATTGAGGAAAAAAATTGGCATAGTTTTTCAAGAGCCGGATAATCAGCTTTTTTCTGCCAGTGTGTATCAGGATGTGTCTTTTGGTCCGGTAAACTTAGGATGGTCTCAGGATAAGGCTAGAAAATGCATTGAGCAAGCTTTGCGGCAAACTGGTACATGGGAGTTGAAGGATAAACCAACACATTTTTTGAGCTATGGCCAAAAAAAAAGAGTTGCTATTGCCGGCGTACTGGTAATGGACCCGGAGGTTATTATTTTAGATGAACCTACTGCCGGGTTAGACCCTGTCCATACCAGAAAAATGATGGACCTATTGAACGACCTTAATCAGGAAGGTACCACTGTGATTTTATCAAGTCATAACATGGATGAGGTTTACGCTTGGGCAGATTATATTTTTGTCATGGTTAATGGTCAAATTATCGGTGAAGGCCTGCCGGTGGAGGTTTTTCGCGACAAAGAAGTGCTAATGAAAGCAAACCTCAGCAAGCCTTGGGTTATTGATATATTTGACCAATTGATTAGCAGCGGGAAAGTTGATAATACTGCAAATATACCTACTAATAGAGAAGAATTATTGGAGATAATAGAAAATGGCATCTATCGGCACTATTAATTGGAAGCAAGTGGGGACGGTTCTTGCTTGCCCCGCGCCGAGAAGCAAGTGGGGACGGTTCTTGCTTGCCTCAGCGCCGCGCAAGTACTACTTAATTGCCTTGGGGATGTCTCCCGCTCCCCGTTTTTCAATATAGAAGTCAGCCTCCAGCAGTTGGAGAGCCATTAACTCCTCCATCCTAGTTAGGGCCTCCTCCTCTGTCTTGTAATAGCCCTCTTCCACAAAGTAAGTTCCGGCTGCATCTTTAATCATTCGTGCAGCTGAACTGTTTGCCTCGAAGCGGAGAATTTCTTCAATTACACCCACAGTCTCACCGAAGGGATAAGAACCACTTCGCAGGGAGTAGACAGGGAGTAGTGTTGGGGGTTTTTGGTGTTCCTTTAATTTTACCATAATTTGAGCAGGCTTTGTCAGCTCAATCACCTCAAACTCCACCGGCTTTTTAAAGGTTACAACAAACCGCTCCATGGAGTCATCCAAGGTGATTAGTCGGTAAATATCCCTCACCAAATCACTGTTAGTGATACCCTGAAAAATCTCTCCCGCAGAAAACCCTCTGGCCCCAGGAATGTCAAAGAGCATACTGTAAGGATAATCACGGTAGGTTACTTCAAAGTAATTAGCCACCAGCGTTGGGTCTCCCTCCAACATAAAGTTTATGGTCAGAATTTCCTGATCTCCTTTTTTGTCCAGGTCTCCCAATTGAACTTTGGTGCCGTCTGTTATTTCCCCACCAATACCCGATCCCTTGTCAAAATTTAATACCTTCACTATCTTTCCCACAATAGGAAGGTTGCTCATGCTGTGGGCGAATGCGGGGATGGTATTTATGCTGACGGTGAACAAAGCGGCTGCGGCCACTAAGCCGGCCACGGCTTTTAGGAAGCTCCGTTTAATAGATTTTCTTCTCATATCCTTTCCCCCCCTTCTAATGGCGTCAGTAATAACCAGATCCAGATTAGTTGGAACATCTATTTCATCAAAAGAGCTCTTTAGTTGGTTAATTTTTTCCTGATTTAAATTATCAACCTGTTCAACTCTTTTATCCATTACCCTCACCCTCCTTTAGATTCAAATTTAATACCTTTAAGGCACGGTACAGATAAGTTTTAACAGTGCCCGTAGGCCAATCCAGCATCCGGGCAATTTCTTCCAGAGTTAAGTCTTGAAAAAACTTGAGGATGATAACGGTTTTGTGCTTGTCATCCAGCTTATCCAGGGCACTGTATAAATCCAACACTTCTTCATGGTGATAGGGCTGGGAAAAATTATTTAACTGATCCTGGGTGTCAAGGCTTTTTAATGCATTTTCTTCGTTGAAGTAGATGACCTTCTTAGACTTCTTCAATTGATTGATGGCACAGTTGATGAGGATTTTCGTCAACCAAGTGTTAAAGTATTCGGGATTTTTTAGCTTGTCTATGGAAATAAAGGCCTTGTATACAGCTTCGCTGACAATATCCAAAGCGTCTTCCTGGTTCTTCACATAACTATAGGCCAGGCGGTATAGGGTTGCCTTCCTTCCTTCCACTAATTGACAGAAGGCTGTTTCATCTCCTTTGACAGCTTTTTTCACTGTTGCTATGCTCATTGACTGATTTCCTCCCCCTTTTTGTCCTGGTTATATTAATTAGACAACGGACACCTTGAAAAAGTTTTAGTTAACTTGATTTTTTTCAAAAGAAAGCAGATAAAATTGTCTAAATTTCTATATCTTGAAGGAAAAATTTCCTCTAATGGCTAATTATATCTATTATTATTCAAAAACATGCTAGATATATTATAACGCCAGATGTCATGCCAGATGTCATGCCAGATATTAGAGCTTATTTATGTATTGTAAAATAAGTACCAAATAAACGAGGAGGTGCATTAATGGACTGGAGCTTTATTTTCCTGGTTACAGCCATTGGATTATTGGCTGGAGTAGTGGGTACCGGTATGGGAGGCATCCTGATTCGCTTTCTGCCCACACCCAGGGGCAATTGGCTGGCGGTTATTCTGGGGTTTTCTGCAGGCATTATGATGGCCATCGTTTTTTTAGAACTGGTGGATGAGGCCCTTGAGCTGGCTGGGATAGCATATACCATCATAGGTTTGACAGTAGGAGTACTGGGTTTTTTGCTGCTGGATAAGCACTTGCCCCATAATCACATAGTTTCCGTAGAAAACAGTGATAAATCTTTTTTAAAAAAGGGAACACTATTGGGTATTGGGATTGGATTACATAATCTGCCTGAGGGTCTGGCCATCGGAGCAGGCTATGCAGCCTCCACAGAGCTGGGATTATCCCTGGCACTGCTCATTGCCCTGCATAATATTCCCGAAGGCTTAGCCATCGCCGCTCCCCTGAAGGTGGGGAAAATGCCCTGGCCTCGGATTATGCTGGTGACAGCAGGAGCGGGGTTCCCAATGGCCATAGGAGCTTTCCTGGGAGGACTAATTGGCAATATTTCTCCGGCTTTTTTGGCAGCTTCCTTAGGGTTTGCCGGTGGGGCCATGCTTTATATCGTTGCCGATGAATTGATTCCTGATGCCTACCAGGAGGCAGAAGACGAGCATAGCGCCATCTTGGGGATACTAATGGGAGTTATTCTTGGAATTTTACTGATTTACCTGCTGCCTTAATAACTTAAAAGCGTACTGGATACGCTAATAATCATATAATATCTGGAGGATTCTGATGAAAAAATGGTATGCTTATTCTAATGAAGATCTATTTACAGCACTTTCATCGTCTGCCAAGGGATTGGCAAAAATTGAAGTGGAAAATCGGCTGAAGACCTACGGCGAAAACATCCTGCCCAGTGGGCCGCCACCTTCCCTGGCAAAAATATTCCTGCAGCAATTTAAAAACCCACTGATTTATATTTTGCTGGTGGCAGGAATTGTGTCACTTCTTCTTTGGGAATATATAGACGCCGTCTTTATTTTTATTGTGTTGATGATTAATGCTGTCATCGGCACCTATCAGGAATGGAACGCTGCCAAAAGCGCTAACGCTTTGCAGCAAATAATACCCCGTGCGGCTATTGTCCTACGGGATGGGCATAAGGTAACTGTAAATATCGAAGAGATAGTTCCTGGAGATGTGGTGGTACTGGAGCCGGGGTTAAGAATCCCCGCTGATATGCGGATAATTGTAACAAATAGCTTGGCCATCGATGAATCCCTGCTAACGGGAGAATCAATCCCGATAAACAAGGAGCTGAAACCTCTGCCCGGGGAGACAATTCCCCTGGGGGATCAAAAAAATATGGCCTTTGCCAGCACAGTGGTGATGCGGGGCTCGGGTCTGGGAATGGTTACGGATACAGGAGATAAAACAGAAATTGGCAAAATAGCTGTTTCTATTTTTGCTCCAAGTGAGGTCAAAACACCCCTATTACACCGGATGGAGGTATTTACTAAAAATGTGGCCGTGGCAATACTGGGAGCAATTGTCATTCTGGCCTTGCTAGCCCTTGCTAGGGGCTTTGACCAGAAGGAAATTTTCTTTATGGCGGTGGCACTTGCTGTTTCGGCAATTCCAGAAGGTCTTCCGGTGGGGGTAACCATAACTCTTGCCAACGGTATGAACAGGATGACCCGGATTTCTGTAATTGTGCGTAATTTAGTGGCGGTGGAAGGCTTGGGGAGCTGTACCGTTATTGCCAGCGATAAAACAGGAACTTTAACCCATAACCAATTAACGGTTAAGCAGTTGGTACTCCCCACCGGACAAGCCCTGGCTGTCAGCGGTGAAGGCTATGCACCAAATGGCTCTATTTCCGCTGAAGGGGACGTTTCATTAGTGTATCCTCTTATTAAAACCAGTGTCCTCTGTAATGAAGGAACACTATACCAAGAGGAGGATCAGTGGCATCACCAAGGAGATTCAGTTGATGTGGCCTTGCTGGTTTTGGGTGAAAAATGGGGCGCTTCTCTGGCCGAGCTGGAAAAAGAACATCCAAAGGTAAGTATTATTCCCTTTGACGCAGACTATCGTTATGCGGCAACAATGAATCAAGAAGGGGATAATCGGCATAGTATCCATGTAAAAGGGGCCGTTGAAGCCCTGCTGGCCAGGTGCACCCAAATGCAAACAGGGGATGCCCTTGAGGTTATTGAACCCGATCGGATTGAACAGCAGGCCCTTGCATTGGCCCGGGATGGCTATCGGGTACTGGCCTTTGCCAGCAAAGAAATGGCAGTGGGGGAACAGTCTGATAACCCCGGTTCATTAAGCCATGAGGATTTAGAGGGCCTCACTTTTTTAGGGCTGGTGGGGATGATTGATCCTCTGCGGCAGGAGGCAATAGGGGCGGTCAAAGAAAGCACCGGGGCCGGGGTAAAGGTGTGCATGGTAACAGGAGATCACCCGGTAACTGCCCTGACCATAGCCAAAGAACTGGGGATTGCCACCTCTGAGGAGCAGGTAGTAACCGGGGTCCAACTAGGGGAGTGGGAGCAGACCCTTCCTCAAGAGGAGTTTAATCGCCGGATAGGGGAAAAAACTGTTTTTGCCAGGGTTGAGCCCATTCAGAAGAAGACGATTGTGCAAGGATTAATGGCACTTGGTAATTTTGTTGCTGTCACCGGGGATGGGGTAAATGATGCCCCGGCCCTAAAAGAGGCAAATATCGGCGTGGCCATGGGGTCAGGCACTGACGTGGCAAAGGAAGCGGCGGATATTGTCATTACCGATGATAATTTTACCTCCATTGTGGCTGGCATCCGGGAAGGCCGGGTGGCCTATAATAACATTCGGAAGGTTATTTATTTATTGGTTTCAATGGGTGCCGCTGAAGTAATGCTGTTTGTGCTGGCTGTTGTCTTTGGCTATCCATTGCCCCTCTTGGCTGCCCAAATTCTGTGGCTCAATCTGGTTACTAACGGGGTGCAGCACGTAGCGTTGGCATTTGAACCGGCAGAGGGAGATGAAATGAAGCAGCGGCCAAGATCGCCCCAGGAATCTGTGTTTAACCCCATTATGGTCAGGCAAATTGCTGTTGCTGGTCTGTATATTGGGCTGATAGGTTTTGTTGGCTGGGTAGTTTTCATCGATGTGTTTAATTTTAGTGAATACACAGCCCGAAATTTAATCTTATTGTTAATGGTGTTTTTTGAAAACTTTCATGTGCTTAATTGTCGATCAGAGGCAAAGTCCCTGTTTACCATGTCATTTTTCAACAATAAGCTGCTCATTTGGGCAATAGTGATTGCCCAAGCTATCCACATTGCAGCTACTCACATTCCTATAATGCAAGTGGTCTTGAGTGTGGAGCCAGTTACCATGAGGGAATGGCTGATAACGATGGTGATTGGGAGCACAATTCTGATTGCCATGGAGATATTTAAATTCTTTGAGAGAAAGAGAAGGATAAACTAAAATTTGCAATACTCTCACAGATTCTTCCATTTTAAAAGTTTGCCTTAATTTGCATATTTTGCCCTAGTTACGTCGTTGTTAAATAAGAAAAGAGGGAGAGATGAAAGTGCAGGTTCAGCAGTTTAATGATAACGGGTGTCTTTCATATGTGGTTTATTGCTCCGAAACAGGGGAGGCTGTCATTATAGATCCAACCCATCCCCCTGATGTATATGGGAAACTGGTTGGGGAAAAGAAGCTGCAGGTTAATTTTATTATTGAAACCCATACCCATGCAGATCATGTCAGTACCGCCCGGGAAGCGGCCACGGCATTTCAAAGTAAAATTGTCATGCATGAAAATATCAGCAAGCGGGATAATGTGCAAGTTGCCGATAATATTCCGGAAAGCATTGTGAACATCGTCAAATACAACAGCCAAATTCCAGTGGATATTTTAGTCAATGATAGCCAGGCCCTGCCTTTGGGCCGGGAGGAAATTAAATTCACCCCAACGCCGGGGCATACGGTGGATGGTATGTGTGTAGGCATCGTGCATTTGCTCTTTACTGGGGATACCTTGCTCATTGGGCAATGCGGCCGCACTGACTTGCCTGGTGGCAATAGTCAGGAACTCTACCACAGTCTTTTTGAAACACTAGGACAGTGCCCAGACGATGTTGTTATCTATCCTGCCCACGACTATCAAGCAGGGATTAATACAGTTCTTGGCTATGAGCGGGTCAATAACCCCTGTTTGGTAAAGCGTGACATGATAGAGTTTGTCCAGTTTATCAGCAAGTTTTTTCCGCCCCTGGAGGATAATGAGGGCGGCAAACTGCAATGCTCTATTGCTCCTAAAGCCTCTGCAGCAACCTCGGAAGAACAACAGGCATCCCCCTTGATGAATGAGTTTTGCTTTCATATGGAGCAGTACCTGCGGATGGCTCCTTTGGATTGGAACGGCATTGCCTGCCAGGAATTAAAAACTATGATAGACAGGGAAGAAGATTTATTTATCATTGATGTGCGGCAGCCTGAAGAGCTGCAGGATACGGGTTACATAGCGGGAGCCATCAATATTCCCCTGCGCCAGTTGCCAAGCAATTTAGAACAAGTACCCAACAATAAGGAGCAATCCCTGGTGGTGGTTTGCCGCAGCGGCAGCCGCTCTGCCTATGGGGCCCTCTTCCTTCGGGGATACGGCTATACCAATGTAAAAAATTTAGATGAAGGTATGATCGGTTGGTTAAAAAACAATTACCCAGTGGTCAGAATGGCCTAGAAGCAAGTGGAAGCAAGTGGGGACGGTTCTTGCTTGCTAGGGACGAGCAAGTGGGGACGGTTCTTGCTTGCTAGGGTATGAAAAACCAGAAGATTCAAAAACGACTGCTGAAGCTACTAACTAACATTTTCAGCTTGTACATAATGGCAGCCGCATTCCCAGTTATTGAGGTAAGTGGAGTAACGCAGGCTATCACATTTGGTCTAGGGATTTTTTAGCTTATTGGTGAATACATGGATGATCATGCTTGCAGACGTCTATATTAAAGGCGTAAATATCCCTTTTTTTGGTGTTTTTTTGTGCTGGCTGTACTTATTAAGGTTTTTGATATTTTGATAAAAAAACTTTGGGTATAGAGGTAAGGGGGAGGATGGCAGCTAATGCTAACTACAAACAAAGCAATCCAAAAGATAAAAAAAATTGGTGTACTTACCGGAGGTGGAGATTGCCCGGGGCTCAATGCGGTTATTCGGGCAGTTGTGAAGAGTGGGATTCGCCAACACGGCGTAGAGGTTGTTGGGCTAATCAATGGCTTTGCCGGTCTTATCCATGGAGAATATCGCATGTTAACTGAACATGCGGTTTCCGGTATCCTGCCCCGGGGTGGGACGATTCTGGGTACAACCAATCGGGATAACCCATTTCGTTATGCTGTTCAGGAAAAGGGAGAAACAGTATTTCAAGATTTGTCGGACCAGGCCATTGAGAATATGCAGCAACTAGGGATTGAAGCTCTGGCAATTATTGGAGGTGATGGAACTCTCGCCATTGCCCATCAGTTTTACCAAAAAGGTGTCCCAGTAGTGGGAATACCAAAAACCATTGACAACGACCTATCGGCTACGGATGTTACCTTTGGCTTTGATACGGCATTGACAACAGCCTGTGAAGCCATCGATAAATTACACACCACGGCAGAATCCCATCACCGGGTAATGGTGCTTGAAGTAATGGGTCGTTACGCAGGATGGATTGCATTACATGCAGGCTTGTCCGGAGGTGCCGATGTCATTTTGATTCCGGAGAAACCTTTTTCCATCGAAAAGGTTTGTGCAAAAGTGCATGAAAGATGCAGCCAGGGGAAGAAATTTAGCATTGTGGTGGTAGCTGAAGGGGCAGCTTTTGAAGGAGGAGAAATGGTGGTTCAGCGCTTGGTGCAGGAAAGCCATGATCCTGTTCGATTAGGAGGAATTGGCCAGCAAGTGGCAAACGCGGTGGAGAAATGCGCTGGCTTGGAAACCCGAGTGACAGTGCTAGGACATCTACAGCGCGGGGGATCGCCCACTGCCTATGATCGCATTCTGGGAACTCGTTTTGGTGTAATGGCAGTCAATCTGCTTGCCGCAGGACAGTTTGGTCAGATGGTGGCCTTAAAAGGCACAGAAATCTTGGCAGTTTCACTAGAGGAAGCCATTAGCCGACTCAAACGGGTTGACCCAGAGGGCGAGATGGTGCAAACAGCCCAGTCGGTGGGTATCAGCTTTGGCACATAAATCGGCCTGGCAGTGGGGTAGCAAGCAAGAACCGTCCCTACTTGCCTCCAGCTTTAACCGGTCCATATACTACCTAGAAACCTGTTCTTTTGGTTACTTGATGGGCGGCCACCCCCGGTGCCCCAAGCTGAGGCAGGATGAGAGTTCTATGGGAGACTACCTTGGATAATATGGTGGCTGTTGCTGAGACTGCTGAGACTGCTGAGACTGCTGCTGCGTAAAATCCTAATAATTTCATCCTCCCTGTACACTAAAATTGTTAGAAGTCACATTCATGCCTGTGAGGGAAGGCTCATGATAGATTTTGTACAAAAATTTCTAAGTGTGTTAGAATGATTGTTATAGGATTTTCTTGAAGGAGTTCATTAAATCACGAATTCAAGGGTTCACCAGTTCACTTGGGAAGGGAATGAAACTTAACATGAGCAAGGTATTAGTTTTAGCGGAGAAACCATCCGTGGGCAGAGATTTGGCCAGGGTGTTAAACTGCCATAAAAAAGGCAATGGGTTTTTTGAAAGCGATAAGCATGTTGTTACCTGGGCCCTAGGTCATTTAGTTACCTTGGCTGACCCGGAGGCTTATGATGATAAATATAAGGCCTGGAAAATTGACGATTTGCCCATGCTGCCGTCTCCATTAAAGCTTGTTGTTATTAAGCAGACGGGAAAGCAATATAGTGTAGTTAGGGAGCAAATGAACCGAAAAGATGTGGGTGAGATTGTAATTGCCACCGATGCCGGCCGGGAGGGGGAGCTGGTTGCCAGGTGGATTATTGAAAAGGCTAATGTCAGGAAACCCATCAAGCGGCTTTGGATTTCCTCTGTCACCGATAAGGCAATCATGGATGGTTTCAAAAGCCTCAAGAATGGCAAGGAATATGAAAAGCTTTATCAATCTGCTGTTGCCCGGTCTGAGGCCGACTGGCTGGTGGGGATTAACGCCACCAGGGCGTTAACCTGTAAGTACAATGCCCAGCTGTCCTGTGGCAGAGTGCAAACCCCTACCCTGGCTATTATCGCCATCAGGGAAGATGAAATTAGGAATTTTAAACCTAAAACCTATTACGGCATAACCGCAACTGCGGGTGCCGCCGCCAAGAGCTTAAAACTGGTATGGCAGGATAGTCAATCAAAGGATATCAAAACCTTTGACAAAGCCAGGTGCGATCAAATCCTTAGTTCAATAGCACTTAATAAAAGTGCAGAGGTAATTGAAGTGGATAAGACTGATAAAAAAAGCTTTGCCCCAAGGCTCTATGATTTGACGGAGCTGCAGCGGGATGCCAATAAAATGTTCGGGTTTTCAGCCAAGGATACCCTGTCAATTATGCAGAAACTGTACGAAAATTATAAAGCATTAACTTACCCCAGGACCGACTCCAGGTACATATCTTCAGATATAGTAGCTACCCTAAAGGATCGAATCAAGGCCTGCGGGCAGGGGCCATATTCCGCTATTGCTGCCAAGGCGCTCAGAAATCAGCTAAAACCAAACAAATCCTTTGTGGATGATGGCAAGGTTTCAGACCATCATGCCATTATCCCCACAGAGGTATCCATTTCCCTAGGTGCCTTAAGTGATAAGGAGAGAAAAATCTATGACTTGGTTGTCAAGCGATTCTTAGCTGTATTGTACCCGCCCTTTGAGTACCAGCAGACGACAATAAAGGCTAAAATTGGCCAAGAGCTTTTTATCGCCAGGGGGAAGACTGTGATCAATCAGGGCTGGAAGGAAGTCTACGGGAATAGCTTTGATGATGATGATGAAGACGAGGACGACAATGAAAATAAAAAGGATGGCCTGGGGGAGCAAATACTGCCCAGCGTCAATAAAAAGGATATCCTCCAGCTAGCTGCTGTTTCCCAAACAACGGGGCAGACCAAGCCACCGGCTCCCTTTAATGAGGCATCGCTTCTGACAGCAATGGAAAAACCCAGCAAGTACATGGCCCAGGAAAGCAAGGAGCTGATTAAAACCATGGGAGAGACAGGGGGCTTGGGAACAGTAGCCACCAGAGCTGATATTATTGAAAAGCTTTTTAATAACTTCCTTATCGAAAAGAAAGGGAAGGATATTTTTGTTACCTCCAAGGGACGGCAGCTATTGGAACTGGTTCCTGATGACCTGAGGTCTCCCGCCTTAACTGCCCTATGGGAGCAGAAGCTAGGGGCTATTGCCAAAGGGACGCTGAATAAGGACAACTTCATTGCGGAAATGAAGAACTATACCAAAACCGTGGTCAACCAGATTAAAAATAGCCAGGAAATCTTTAAACACGACAATCTAACTAGAAACCGCTGCCCTGAATGCGGCAAGTATATGCTGGAGGTAAACGGCAAAAAGGGGAAAATGCTCATCTGTGAGGACAGGGACTGTGGCCATCGCAAAGGCACTGCTGTGATTACTAATGCCAGATGTCCCGTGTGCCATAAAAAGCTGGAGCTCCAGGGAGAAGGGGAAGGGCAAATTTTTACCTGTAAATGCGGCCATCGGGAAAAACTCTCCTCCTTTAACCAGAGAAAGAAAAGCGATCACAGCAAGGCGGACAAGAAGGATGTATCTAGGTATATACAGGAACAGAAAAAAGAAGCATCTGCGCCCGTTAACACGGCCTTGGCAGATGCCTTGGCTAAGCTGAAGCTTAAATAAAGTGAGCCGCCTTTTTGGCTAGAAGGGAAGGAATAGGTAGCAAGCAAGAACCGTCCCCACTTGCTCTGCTTGCTAGGTAGCTAGACTATTTTAGTGGTCCAGGACTCACAGTTCCAGACGGTGGTTACCACATCGTTATAAAACTCAGGCTCGTGGCAGATCAGGAGAATACTGCCCTTGTAATCCTTCAGGGCTCGCTTTAGTTCCTCCTTGGCATCCACATCCAGGTGATTAGTGGGCTCATCCAGGATCAACACATTAGTTTCCTTATTGATCAGCTTGCAGAGGCGCACCTTAGTCTGTTCTCCCCCGCTTAATACCATCACCTTGCTCTCGATGTGCTTTGTTGTCAGTCCGCATTTTGCCAGGGCCGATCGGATTTGGTGCTGGTTGTAGGAAGGGAATTCCCCCCAAAGCTCCTCAATACAGGTCTTGGAGTTGGCCTCCCGTTCTTCCTGTTCAAAATAACCTAGGTAAAGGTAATCCCCAAGCTCCACTGAGCCGGAAAAAGGCTTGATCTTACCCAGGATGCTTTTCAGCAGGGTGGTTTTGCCAAGCCCGTTGGCTCCCACCAAAGCGATTTTTTGCCCCCGCTCCATCCTTAAGTTTATGGGCCTGGAAAGGGGTGAATCATAACCGATTACCAAACCTGTAGTTTCAAAAATCAATTTACCCGGGGCTCTGGACGTCAGGAAATTAAACTCCGGCTTGGGCTTCTCCTTGGGAAGCTCAATAATTTCCATTTTATCAAGCTTTTTCTGCCGGGACATGGCCATGTTTCTGGTGGATACCCGGGCCTTATTCCTGGCTACAAAGTCCTTCAAATCGTCAATTTCCTGCTGCTGTCTCTTATAGGCAGATTCTACCTGCTGTTTCTTGGCTTCATGAACTTGCATGAAATTATGATAATCACCCACATAGCGATCCAAGTTTTGATTTCCCATATGATAGATTAAATTGATCACACTGTTTAGAAAGGGAATATCATGGGAAATCAGAATAAAAGCATTTTCATATTCCTGGAGGTAGCGCTTCAACCACTCGATATGCAGTTCATCCAAGTAGTTGGTAGGCTCATCTAGCAGAAGAATATCCGGCTTTTCCAGGAGCAGCTTGGCTAAGAGCACCTTAGTTCTTTGGCCGCCGCTTAAGTCCTGCACCTCCCGATCAAGGCCAATTCCCTCTAAGCCCAGGCCCCGGCCGATTTCCTCAACCTTGGCATCGATAATATAGAAGTCATTGTTTGTCAGCACCTCCTGGATGGTGCCCAGTTCTTCCAGTAATTGCTTCAATTCCTCCGGGGTAGCCTCCCCCATCTTGTCACAGATTTGGCTCATTTCTGTTTCCAGGTCAAACAGGTACTTAAAGGCACCCTTCAGCACATCCCGAATAGTCAATCCCTTTTCCAGGGCTGTATGCTGGTCTAAGTAACCTACCCGAACCCGTTTGGCCCACTCCACTTCACCTGCATCCGGCTCCAGTTTTCCCGTAATAATATTCATAAAAGTAGATTTACCCTCGCCATTGGCGCCAATCACCCCAATGTGCTCACCCTTTAACAGCCGGAAGGATACATTATTAAAAATGGCTCGGTCCCCAAAACCGTGGCTTAAATTTTTTACCGTTAAAATGCTCATGTCATAACCCTTTCTATTCTCCTAAGTTTTCAACTTATAATTATATACGAAACAGACGTTTTTTTAAAGTGGAATTTGTTTGCTTTAAAAATCTCGTATATGGTGGAAAGGCTGATGACAAAGTGGGATACTTTGCCAACAGCCTTTCAATTTATAGCAGAAAGAATTCCTGGGAATAATCCCTTTGGAAATTGTAGTGTGATATGGATATAATGAATAAATATATTTGCTCACTCTGCCATCGAGTACTTAGTCAAAAACATCAGGCTAATTAAAATAATCACTGCTGCCATGGGACCTACCAGCTGCAGGCCAAGAGGGTTTTCGGCAGTATAGCCGAAGGTGTGAAAGACCATGGGGGTGATAAAGGAGGAAAGGGCGATGACCAGCTTTATCACCAGTCCTTGGGCGCCAAAGTACATACCTTCCTGGCGCAGGCCATGCTTTAGGCTGTCTTGCTCGGCGATGTCAGCTACCATGGCATTGGTCACTACGAAACCGACAGCTAAAGGCAGCCCCGACAGGACAACTATCACCACTACCAAAGGGTAGGATAGCAGAGTCCCAAAAAAAGCGGTAGACGCCATAATCATGGCAAAGAACAAGGCGGCCATGAATAATACTCTTTTTTTGCTGTACTTAAGGGTTAATCTTGGCACCAGGGGACTGAAAAGAAGGGCCATCAGGAAAGCTCCGGCAATAACATAACCGGAAGTTTCAGCTGGGGTATCCAAAAGGACTTCAAAGATATAGGGCATGGAAATGGTCAAGGTGTTAATGCCGAACCAGACCGCCATGTAAGCTGAAAGATAGTAGACAAAGTCTTTGTTGGTGAAAGTCATTTTCATAGAATTAAACATGTTTATTGAAGATATGGCAGTTTGCTCAGCCAGATCTTCCCTGACAAAAATAGGGGTAAGGATGATTGAGGCCAGGGCCAAGAGGCCAAGGACGATGCCCATTACCTTAAAATTATATAGGTTGATTAAAATAGCTGCACCTGCTTCGGCAATAATCACACCTAGGATTTGGGTGACGGCCATCAGCATCGTCAGGTTTATTCTTTCTTTGTTTGTTTTAGTCAACTCAACGATTAAAGCCAAATAAGGAGCCACTACAATGGTAAAAAAGATGAAGAAGAGGGAAAGCATCACCGTTAGGTAGATAAAGTTTATAATGGACTCCCCGGCTACAGGGGGAAACCAGATAAGGATATAGGTGACGGTCAAGGGTACGGAACCATAAAGGATAAAGGGAATCCGGCGCCCTTTTTTATTTTTGCTTTGATCGGATAAATAGGCCACCAGGGGGTCGGCAACACCGTCAATTATCCTGGCTGCCACCATAGCCAGTCCCACTATGCCGATAGGTACCAGGATTCGAAGCCCATCCAGAGCCAATTCTGGTGGGGCGTAGTAAAACTGATACCACTTTACGGTTGACTGGACCAAAATAGCTATGCCCAGATACCCCATGGAATACATGATGGCTGTTAATTTGCTAAGTCTCTCCATTTATCCACCTCGTTTATTATTTCCCAGTGAAGCAGGCTTGGAATGGTCAGAAACGAATCTGAGTTATTTTGATGATTCTACTCAAAATTAAACTTTACCTGCCGGGGAAAAATAAAAATATTGATGCCTAAGGACAGTACCCTGCTGTTCTGCCATTGGGCTAATCTTCCTCTAATAGCACAAGCGGAGCAATTCAAGCCAATAATATAATTTTGTAATAACACCCCCTTTTGGTATAATAATTTAAACAGGCTTAACCATCACGGAGGGAATAACAGCATGAATTTATTAAGCACAGAAAACATCTTAAAAAGCTATGGTGAAAAGCAATTACTTAACAATATTAGCCTTGGCATCAATGAAGGGGATAAAATTGGGGTCATAGGCGTTAACGGTACAGGTAAAACCACCCTGCTAAAAATTATTGCCGGGGTGGAGTCAGCTGATCAGGGCAGGGTAATCAAAGCCAGTGGACTGCGGATTGAATACCTGCCCCAGCATCCCGACTTTAACCCTGACGCCACCGTGCTGGAGCAGGTATTTAGAGGTGAATCCAGCATGATGAAGCTCATCAGGGACTATGAAGAGGCTGTCCATAGTCAGGAAACCCCCAGTGACCTGATTTTAAAGCTAACCCATGAGATGGATGTGATGGATGCCTGGAATCTGGAAAATGAAGCCAGGTCAATCCTGACTAAGCTGGGCATTTCCGATTTTAGTGCCAAGATCGGCACCTTGTCCGGGGGGCAGAAGAAGAGAATAGCACTGGCAGCAGCCCTGGTAAATCCTGCTGACTTACTTATCTTAGATGAGCCCACCAACCACCTGGACAATGACACTATTGACTGGCTGGAGCAATACCTCAATAAGAGAAAAGGCTCTCTCTTGATGATCACCCATGACCGATACTTTTTAGACAGGGTGGTAAATGAGATTATCGAACTGGACAGGGGAGCACTTTATATATATAAAGGCAATTATAGCAATTTTATTGAAAAAAAGCTGGAGCGGGAAGAGATGGACGCCGCCACTGAGCAAAAGAACAGGAGCATTCTGAGAAAAGAGCTGGCTTGGATTAGAAGAGGCGCAAGGGCCAGAACCACCAAACAAAAAGCCAGGGTGGAGCGCTTCCATCAGTTAAACGAACAAGGAGTAAATATAACCGAGGAAAAGCTCCACATATCTGTTGCCTCCAGTCGGCTTGGCAGAAAAGTAATTGAGCTGGAGCATGTCAGTAAATCCTTTGATGATTTAAAAGTAATCCATGATTTTAGCTATATTATGCTGAGAAATGACAGGATAGGCATTGTGGGGCCAAACGGAACGGGTAAATCAACCCTCTTAAATATCATAGCCGGCAGGCTTCAGCCGGACAGCGGCAACGTGGAAGCAGGGGAAACGGTGAAGATTGGCCTATACGCCCAAGATACCCAGCATCTGGACGGCAATGTGCGGGTTATCCAATATATTAAGGAAGGGGCGGAATATTTAACTACAGCAGCAGGGGATAAAATCAGTGCCTCCCAGATGCTGGAGAGATTTTTGTTTTCCCCCACCATGCAGAGGACATATATAGCAAAGCTGTCCGGGGGAGAGAAAAGGCGGCTGCACCTCTTAAAAATACTGATGGGAGCGCCTAATGTACTCCTCTTGGACGAGCCCACCAATGACCTGGATATAGAAACATTGGCAATTCTGGAGGACTACCTGGAGGAATTTGAAGGGGCAGTCATGGCTGTTTCCCATGATCGATACTTTTTAGACAGAATGGCAGAGAAGATATTTGCCTTTGAAGGAAACGGGAAGATCCGGCAGTATACCGGGAATTACTCTGATTTTAAAGAACATGGCAGCAGCGATGATATAAATAATGGAGATAGAGATGGGGACAGCCATAGGCCAAGGGTCGGTGTAAAAGCTAAAGCTATGGACAAAGGCGGGGAATCTGCTGCCAAAGAGCTTAACATGGCAGATCTGCCTGCTGGACAAAAAAAGAAGGAAAGACCACTAAAGTTTACCTTTGCTGAGCAGAAGGAATATGCAGAAATAGATGATATCATCGCTGCCCTCGAAGATAAAATACAGGAAATGGACGCTAAAATAAGTGAGGCAGCCACCGAGTATTCTCTGCTGCAACAGCTGGCAAGTGAAAAGGAAGAGCTGAAACAACAGCTCCAGGAAAAGATGGACCGCTGGGTATACCTAAATGAGCTGGCTGAAAAGATTTCCAAGGGCAAATAAAACAGTAGTGTACGGTAAAAAATACATGCAAAATACATGCAGTTCTTTTGACTTTACAGATGTTTTTATGTTAAATTAGTGTATAAAGTAACAATATTATGATGAGGTAGAGGAAGGGGAAAATTAGAAGCTATGACGGAGAAAATTCAAATGCAGGTGCCATTGGTGGAGATGGACGGAGATGAAATGACCAGAATTATCTGGCAGCAGATTAAAGATATTCTGTTAACACCTTACATAGACTTAAAAACAGAGTATTATGACTTGGGTCTGGAAAAGCGAGATGAAACAAATGATCAGATTACGGTGGACTCAGCAGAAGCCACCAAGAAATACGGGGTAGCAGTTAAATGTGCCACCATTACTCCCAATGCCCAGCGTGTAGAAGAATATAAGCTAAAGCAAATGTGGAAAAGCCCCAACGGTACCATCAGAGCGATTTTGGACGGAACAGTTTTCCGGGCACCCATCCTGGTGGAGAACATCAAGTCCTTTGTCAAAACCTGGGAGCAACCCATTACCATCGCCAGGCATGCCTATGGGGATGTTTATAAAAATACAGAAATGATAATTAAAAGTAAAGGTGTGGCAGAATTAGTCTTTACCAGTGAAACTGGGGAAGTGACTAGGGAGCTAATTCATAGCTTTGACGGCCCAGGCATTCTGATGGGAATGCATAACCTGGATAAATCAATTGAGAGCTTTGCCAGAGCATGCTTTAATTACGCCCTGGATGTGAAACAGGATTTATGGTTTGCCACCAAGGACACCATTTCCAAAAAGTATCACCATAGTTTTAAGGATATTTTTGAAGAAATTTATGAAAATGAATATAAGGAAAAGTTTGCCGCCGCCGGTATTGAATATTTCTATACCTTGATTGACGATGCGGTGGCCCGGGTAGTCCGGAGCTCAGGGGGCTTTATTTGGGCCTGTATGAACTATGACGGTGATGTAATGTCCGATATGGTGGCCTCTGCATTTGGCAGCTTGGCCATGATGACCTCAGTCTTGGTTTCTCCTGAAGGACACTATGAATATGAAGCAGCCCACGGCACTGTAACCCGGCACTACTATCAATATCTAAAGGGGGAAGAAACCTCAACTAATCCGGTGGCCACCCTTTTTGCCTGGACAGGGGCATTGAGAAAAAGAGGCGAGCTGGACGGTATTAATGGCTTGATGGACTTTGCCCATAAGCTGGAGCAGGCAACCCTGACTACCTTGGAAGAGGGAATCATGACCAAGGATTTGGCCACCTTGGCGGAAGGAACAATAAAAGTGGTCAACACCAGGGAGTTTTTAGAAGAAATTAATAAGCAGCTTATCAAAGCCCTATGACCAAATACAAGTACCCATTGGCAGTTTTAGCTGCTGCGTTTTTATGGAGTACCTCATATGTAATTTCTAAAGCAACCCTTGATTATTTTCCTCCTGCCAACCTTGCTTTAATTCGCATGGTGATAATGGCTTGCCTATTGGCAGCTATGCTGGTTTTGTGGAAAAAAGGCACTGCTAATAATTCAACCTTGGAATGTTGGTGCAACCCTAAGGCAGGCAGAGCCCGCCTCCACTTCTAGCCATGAGCAGCTTAGCTCTGCTGGAAAGGTTAGTTAATAGTTGACAAATATGACACCCATGTCATATAATGAGATATGACATGGGTGTCATATTTTTTACCGTAAATGTGACAGGCGTGTCACAATGGGAAGATGGCATTAATTTTTCGAGATTGACCAAAGGAGGATAATCTGTGCCAAGTCAAACATTCTTTAACTTATCCGAAGAAAAAAGGGAACGAATAATCGAAGCTGCCATAGATGAGTTTGCCAATAACTCCATCAAAAATGCCAGCATTGCCAGGATTATCAGTGAAGCGGGGATTCCCAGGGGGAGCTTTTATCAATATTTCATTGATATTAAAGATTTGTATAAATATATATTTACCTTGACCGGGGAAAAAAAGATTCAATACTTGAGTCATTGTTTTGGGAATTTTAATGAGATGAAAGTTTTTCAGCTAATCAGGGAGTTGTATGTAGCTGGCCTTCGCTTTGCCGGCGAGCATCCAAAGATGGCCAGGATTGGCAATAATTTACTTAGGGAAGAGGATGTTTTAAAAGAGAAAATTATGGGCGAATTGGAGGAAAGATCCCAACAGTTCTTTGAGGACTTGTTAAGAAAGGGGCAGGAACAGGGAGAGATTGATCCAGGAATGGATTTAAAGATCGGAGCATTTATGTTTTTTGCTCTGAATATTGCCATAACCAATTATTTTTTGGCAGGATCAGCTAAGATGGAGCATGTGCTGGAGAATAGACAAGAGTATTTAAACTTAGTGGATAAAATGCTTTATATTCTGGAAAATGGGATGAAAGGGGGAAGGTAAATGTTTCAGGTAAACAATTTAACTTTTAGGTATCCCAAAAATAAGGAAAACATTTGAGGTAGAGTACAGCGAGGGGGACCTGTAACGGAGGTGGAAATACCCCATGTTTATGGGGCTCTGGCGGGATTCTCCATCCTGGAAGACCGGGATGACCATATCCTCACAGCTATCAAAGTAACCCCCCTTAGCATTCACGGACTTTTGGCAATCAGGTTGGTCTTAGTTTTTCTGCTAGCCTTTGTAGCAGCTGTATATGTCATGTGGTTTTCAGCAATTGGGCCTTTGCTCCTGGGCAATATTATGGCTATCTCCTTCTTGGTAGCCCTGGGGGCACCATCCTTATCTTCCCCTTTATCTCCCTATTCTTTGTGGATGCCAAGGAGTTGCTTTTTGCCTTTGCTCCTGGCTTTTGGCCGGCCAAAGCTATTAGCAGCCTCATCCGGGGAGAGGGAGTGTTATTCCTAACCTACCAGCAGTATTACTTCATTGGGTTAGTTTATAACCTGGTGTTGAATGGGGTTATCTATAAGGTGTTTTTGCAGCGGACTAAGACTTAATCATTTTTGCAAACAGTGGGGTGGCGTGGTACAATATGTTGGTAAAATGTAACAAAATGCTAGGTTTACATGCCAAAAGCTCCTGAATAATATTATATAAAAATCTGTACCAGCGGAAGGATAGTCATGAGAGAAAATTCTGCAGCCCAATATGATAAGAGAAAAGAGAAGTATCACCAATTAGTAACAAAGCAAAACAGCAAAGTCAATCTAATCAGCAATCTAAGATTCATCACCTTTTTCCTGGGATTAGGGGTTATCATTTATCTACACCTGATGGAGAGCTATCTTTTAAGCTCCATCATTGCTTTAGGGTTTATATTAGTGTTTCTGGTGCTGGTTTTTAAGCACCAACGGGCAATGGATGAAAAGGACTACTTTTCAGTGTTGCTGAAGATAAATGAGAATTCATTGGTCCGAACAAAAGGTCAGTGGAATGCTTTCCCTGATACCGGGGAAGAATTTCTGGATGAAAATCATCAATACGCCCAAGACCTGGACATTTTCGGCAAGGGTTCCCTCTTCCAATGGATTAATACAGCCACCACCTTTACCGGCAGGGAGAAGCTGAGGAAGGTACTGGCGGAGCCCTGCCAAAATGCCGGTGAAATCATGAAAAGGCAGGAAGCTGTGGCAGAGTTAGCGGATAAACTTAATTGGAGACAGGAATTTACGGCGGTGGGACTGCTGGCAAAGGATGAGCTCCACGATCCCAGGGCACTCTTAACTTGGGCCGGTGCAGGGAATAAATTGTTCCTAAAACGCTGGGTAATAACTCTGATTCGCCTACTCCCTGCCGTCACTATAGCTTTAATTGCTGCAGCATATTTCAGCAGTGAAATTTCCTACTATATACCGGGCATAGCAGTTGTCATACAAATTCTTTTCCTGGTGCCCGGTGCCAGAGAGCGGGGGAAATTATTTAATACAGCCAATACCTATAAGAATAACCTTAGGGCCTACAGTCGAATGATTAAGCTTTTGGAAAAAGAGAGATTTAACTCCAGCTATCTAAAGGAACTGCAAGGGAGGCTGATTAACCAGAACAAGGAAAACGCCTCGGTGCAATTGCACCAATTGGATAAAATTGTGGGTGCTATCTCCCATCGCCATCACCAGATCTATCTTATTATCAATATTCTCCTCTTATGGGATTACCAGTGCCTGATTGCTCTGGAGGGATGGCTGAAAAAATCAGGAGATTCCCTGGGAAAATGGATTGAAGCAATTGGGGAAGTGGAGGCTATAGCAAGCTTAGCAGTAATTAGCTATGATCACCCGGATTGGGCAATGCCTACAATAACGGGAGAGTCCCTGGCCTTATCAGCAGAGGAGATGGGGCACCCCTTGCTGACGGGAGATCGAATAAGTAATGACTTGCGGTTTGTGCCGCCTGTCAGAATTCTTCTCATCACCGGCTCCAACATGTCTGGCAAGAGCACTCTCCTCAGGACGGCGGGAATAAATTTAGTGCTTGCCTATACTGGTGCCCCTGTCTGCGCCCGGAAATTTACCTGTTCTTTGATGGGAATTTACACCTGTATGCGGGTAAGCGACAACTTGGAAAAAAACATCTCCTCCTTCTATGCAGAGCTATTGCGGATTAAGGTGATTGTCAGGGCGGCAGAAGAGGGCAGGGAGATCTTCTTTCTGCTGGATGAGATATTCAAAGGAACTAACTCCACTGACCGGCATACAGGGGCCAAGGTGCTGGTTAACAAGCTCAGCAGGGAAAAGGCCCTGGGTTTAGTATCAACCCATGACCTGGAGCTGGGAGCGTTAGAGGAAGAAAACAACAAAATAAAAAACTTCCACTTTAGGGAATATTATGAGGGTGAGCAGCTCCGCTTCGACTATCAGCTCAGGCCAGGGCTTTCCACCACCAGAAATGCCATTTATCTAATGAAAATGGCGGGGATTGAGGTTGAAAAAAAGGAGAGTGGAATGACAAGATGAGATTCACTGAATTCCAGTACCATCGACCCAAGATAGATGAGGTAGAGAAACGCTTTGCTGACCTGTTGGCAGAGTTTAAAGGGGCAGCCACTTTGGCAGAGCAAGATGAAAAGATGGCAGCCATCAACAGTCTGCGGAGGGAGTTTGAGTCCATGGACCAGATTGCCAAAGTACGCCATACTGTTGACACCTATCATGAAGAGTATAAAAGGGAGCATGACTACTTTGACCAGGTAAGACCTGTTTACCAAGGATTAATTAGCGATTATTACAGGGAACTGGTGGGCTCGCGATTTAGGGAGGAATTGGAGGAAAAATGGGGTAAGCAGTTGTTTGTTAAAGCTGAACTCATGCTTAAAACCTTTGCTCCCGAAATAATCGGGGACTTGCAGACAGAAAACAAGCTGGCCAGTGAATATACCAGCCTCCTGGCCTCAGCCAAAATTATGTTTGAGGGGGAAGAGAGGAACTTATCCCAGTTGATTCCCTTTCAGCTCTCTCCTGACAGAGAGGTGCGCAGGAGTGCAAATGAGGTCAAGTATGATTTCTTTCAAGCTAACCAGGAGAAATTAGATCATATTTATGATCAATTGGTCAAGGTCAGAACAAACATTGCCCGGAAGTTAGGATACCGGGATTATGTAGAACTTGGCTATGCCCGGCTTCATCGGTCAGATTACAACCCGGAGCTGGTAAAAGGCTTTAGAGATCAAGTGCTGCAGCATATAGTCCCCATTGCTAAAAAACTTAAAGAGCGCCAGGCTAAAAGAATTGGGGTAGCTAGCCTGAAATATTACGATGAAAAATTTATCTTTAAATCCGGCAACCCTAAACCCCAGGGGAATGCGGCCCAAATTATTGAAAATGGCAGGAAAATGTATAGAGAACTTTCCCCCGAGACCGGTGAGTTCTTCCACTTTATGGTGAATAACCAGTTGATGGACCTGGTGAGCAAAAGCGGTAAATCAGGAGGGGGCTACTGCACCTTTATCAGCAAGTACTCATCACCCTTTATTTTTTCCAACTTCAACGGTACCTCAGGGGATATAATTGTCCTGACCCACGAAGCAGGGCATGCTTTTCAGGTGTACTTAAGCAGGGAGTTTCAAGTGCCCGAGTACTACTGGCCCACCCTGGATGCTGCGGAAATCCACTCCATGTCCATGGAGTTTTTCGCCTGGCCCTGGATGGAGCTTTTTTTTGGAGAGGATACGGAAAAGTTTAAATTTATGCATTTAAGCGAATCCATGGTGTTTATCCCCTATGGGGTGACGGTGGATGAATTCCAGCACATTGTTTACAGCAAGCCGGAATTGACCCCAGGGGAAAGAAAGCAGGCCTGGCGGGAGCTGGAGCAGAAGTATCTTCCCTATTGGGACTACCAGGGCAATGACTACCTGGAACAGGGCAGTTATTGGCACCAGCAGGGTCATATCTTTAAAAATCCCTTTTACTATATCGATTATACCCTGGCCCAAGTTTGCTCATTTCAGTTCTGGAAAAAGACTAATGAAGATAAAGCTGCAGCCTGGGGCGATTATCTGAAATTGTGTCAAGCAGGGGGAAGCAAGCCCTTTGGTGAGCTGGTGGAATTGGCAAATTTAACCTCGCCTTTTCAGGATGGCTGTGTTGAAGAAGTGGTGGCAGAGATAGAGGACTGGCTTAATCAGGTGGATGACAGTGTGTTTTAGACAGATTAAAACTTTACCCTTAGCATCCTAAGAACATGGGAAATATTGCAGTAGAAATCAACATAGAAGTTGCCGCCAACTTCTATTCCCAAGGCTTTTTTGTCACTGGCGGAAACCAACAGCGCCCCGCTGTCCCCCGAGTCGCACATGCTGGTGGTGGCTATCAAGTCACCGTACCAAGCCCATAACCCCATTTCCTCGTCACCGAATTTAGTGGTAACATTGTAGGCAACTATTTCACCCCTGGTCAAACCCGTTGTCCGCCCGCTTTTTAACACCTCTTGGCCCAAGACGGGTTGGCCGATGCCTGTAACCATGCCAATGCCTAATATCAGGGAGGTAGTCACTTTTTCATTGTTCGGTTCTGCTACAGCGACATCCACCAGATTTATTTCATCTGTGTTATATCTGACGGGAACAAATCTTGTTAAAAAGCCAATCCCAACCCCGGTAACATTGGCCTGTGGCACCGTTGTTCCAAATTTTACTGCTACCTGCCTGTCCCTTCCTCTAGTATAATTAAATATAGCTACCATGACCCTGATACGACATAAAATATATAGCAGAAGGGAAAGAGGGCATGAGGAATAACAAACACAAGGGAAAGATATTTAAGGCACTGAAGGTTCTGGGGGTACTGACAATCAGTATGCTAATAACCTACATGGTTTACGCTACTGGCAATGACAATTTGGTTGAGAGCCTAACTAAAAACCTAGTACATAGCAATGAAACCCCCCAAGCCATGGGTGAAGGGGTAGGATCAGAGGTAGAGGAAGTAGAGGGTGAAAGTATACTGATATCAGAGGAATCTGGTGAATTAGGTGAACCTATTGATTTGGCAGGAGAAAGCGGAGTATATCCTGAAGGCGATGTGGAAAACAACAAGTTGGAGAAAAATCAAGCAGGCACCCCCACGGGAATAGCGGGTGTAACTGCCTCTGCCACTTACCAGGAAAAAAGGGAACCCATACCGGCTAATGCGGTGGCATCAAGGGAATCTTCCCCAAACCAAAGACCCATCGGCGAAGTGCCGTCTGAGGGTTCAAACACAGGGGCAAAGGAGCCTACAGAATTACAGATAGAACAGCAATCAGCAGCGCAACCACAACCAGCATCTCAACCACCAAATAATACAATAGCGGGAACTGTCCCTGCCAGCAGTCCACCTGTCCCTGCCAGCAGTCCACCTGTCCCTGCCAGCAGTCCACCTGTCCAGCCAGCTGGGGCAGCTCCCAATCAGGATTTAAATCAATATGTCCTGGACGTGATTAAAACCTATCCCATTGCACCAGGGAGATTTTCCTACTTGCTCAACAACGACTATGCCAATTATAATGGGGTGACCACAACCTTGTCGTATCAAAACAAGGTGCTGTTAAAAGCCCACCCCAGCGGCAACCGGGCCAGCCATTGTGTGGGCATCACCTTTGAGGTTTTCTTTAAAGCAATGCAGGAGAGAAACCGTCAGCTGGGGATATCTCCCGACGACTTTAATGGCATGAACCACAGTCAGCTGTTTGACTTTGCCTTGAACTGGTATGCCGCCGGCCCGAAACAAACTAACAACATTGTAACAGCAGTGGAAAAATACGGGGTGGGGAAGGGAATCAGCCACTTTGAGGATGCTCGCCCTGGGGACTTTTTAGACTTTGACCGGGAAAACAATACCGGCCATACGGTGGTATTGATTAACTGGATTAAAGAGAATGACAAGATAATCGGGCTCAGATACTGGTCCAGCCAGCAGTCAACCAGGGGGATCAGCTACAATGAAGAATATTTTAATGTGGGCGGGCAGAATAAGGCCAAATACGGTAATGTAAAGATTAACAGTGTGCGTATAGCCAGGGTTCTCCCGGTTAGTGAGTATAAGAGTTTCCGGTAGGATATGTAAATAATTTCCCTTAAGATATACAAATATTTTTTAATAAAGCAAAGAGTCTGGAGTTCAAGTATAATAACTTGAGCCTCAGACTTTTTAGATTGCTTAATTGTCTGCAGTAACTTCAGCGCAAGAAGACAGAAACATTTTCTAACGAACGTTTTGGCGGAGGCTTTGGAAACACACCTTGGGGTAAAAATTAAATTTTGCAGGATAATCTAATTATGTTGTAGAAATGTTCATGAATTTATTAAGGAGGCAAGATATAGATGAAGCTGCGAGTAGCTGCTGTTCAATATCACCTGCATAGTATTGCTAGCTTCGAGGAGTTTGCCGCCCAGGTTACCCACTATGTAAAAACAGCGGCAGAATTTGAAGCCCAGCTTGTGTTGTTTCCGGAATTTTTAACTACTCAATTGCTGTCCATTAGGAATGAGGCTAGGGGAGACAAAATGGCAGGCAAGGAAATTAAGGTTCAGACTATCCAGGATCTGCCCCAATATACGGAGCAATATAACAGCCTATTCACCTCCCTGGTCAGGGAAACGGGAATGCATATCGCCGGGGGCACCCATGTGCTTAAAAAGGAAGGGGTGCCGACCCTATCTAATGTGGCCCACCTATTTTACCCCGACGGCACCATCCGCCGGCAGCCAAAGCTCCACATGACTCCCACGGAGGTGAAGGAGTGGAGGCTTGAGCCTGGGGATGAGCTCCAGGTTTTTGACACCCCCTGGGGGAAGATTGCCCTGTTAACCTGTTATGACATCGAGTTTCCTGAAATAGTGCGGATGGCGAGAGCCAAGGGGGCAGACATAATTTTTTGTCCCTCCTGTACCGATGACCGCCACGGCTTTCACCGGGTCAGGTATTGCTGTCATGCCCGGGCAGTGGAGAACCAGGTTTATGTGGTCACCACCGGCACCGTTGGGTCACTCCCTACGGTGGATTTCATGCGGTCTAACTTTGGCCAGGCCGCTGTCATCACCCCTAACGACATCCCTTTTCCACCCCAGGGGATCTTGGCAGCAGGGGAAATAAACCAGGACATGGTCATCGTGGCTGAGCTGGACTTAAGCCTGCTTTACCAAGTGCGGGAAAAGGGCTCAGTCACCACCTGGCGGGACCGGCGCACCGACCTTTATCCTGACTTTAAGGGGGATGAAACATAAATGTATCGCAAGGAATTCTACCTCTACCACAAAGAGAAAGGCAGAAACCTAACAGCGGTTATCCGCAACTATACAAAAGATGACTTCCCAGAACTGATTCAAATTCAGGCGAAAAGCTTTCCGCCCCCCTTTCCCTCGGAACTTTGGTGGAATGGGGAGCAGTTGACTAACCATGTCACCCTTTTCCCTGAGGGAGCGTTGTGTGTTGAGGTGGAAGGGGTGCTGGCCGGCTCCATGACCGGCCTCCTGGTCAAGTTCAACCCGGACCAACCGGAGCATACCTGGGAGGAAATCACTGACAGGGGCTATATTTCCAATCACGACCCTGCCGGGGATACTTTGTATGTGGTGGACATATGTATCCGACCGGGCTATCGCCAGCTGGATTTGGGCAAGAGGTTGATGCAGTCCATGTACGAAGTAGTAATCCAGCTGGGATTAAAGCGCCTCTTGGGAGGTGGCAGAATGCCGGGATATCATAAAAAGTCCGCCCAGCTGACGGCGGAGCAATATACTGCATCACTGCTTACGGGGGAGCTCAAGGACCCAGTGGTCACCTTTCTCTTGCGCTGTGGCCGCACCCCGGTGAAGCTGGTGGCTGACTATCTGGAGGATGAGGAATCCCACAACTATGCCCTCTTGATGGAATGGAAAAATCCTTTTAAATAGATTTAGCTGCCCTGGTGCCTGCTCATCATATGTCGAAAAAAGGTACATTATCCGCCGGTTTGAATATGATGTATCAAACAGATTACAGGTAACCGACAGGAAGGGGTTGGCAGGCAGTGGACAGGATCAAGCTGATGGCATCGGTAGTAGAGGGTAAGGTGGGAGAGCCGCCAATACAAGTAGCTTTTCCAGAGGTGGTAAGCCTTTTTCCGCTGGATGAAGCGGTTAAATTTAAAAGCGTGCCGGAGAGAGTAAATATACTAATCAGGCAGTTGGTGGAAGGCATGATGTTGCAGCAGGGCTGGGGACAGGATAATCTATTGGAGATGATTGGAACCTTTAGGGTAACCCTTAATAAAAAGGGCATCTTAAGCATCAGGTTTGAAAACTTTTCAATGCTGGAAATGCAGGCTCATCCCTCCACCATAGTGCGGGGATTGACAGTGGACTTGAAAACGGGTAAAGCCCAGCAATTAAGTGATTTCTTTAAAATAAACAGCGGTTACCGGTTAATCATCAGCGAGGAAATCAAGAGGCAGATAAAGGCAAGAGGGATTGAGTTAATTAGCGATTTTAACAGGATTAATGATGACCAGGAGTTTTACTTGACGGACAAGGCTTTGGTGATCTTCTTCCAGGAAGGAACTCTGGCCCCCCGGGTCTGGGGCATGTTGGAATTCCCCATTCCGTACACTCTCTTGGCCAATGTGATCAACCAGGAAGGCCTGCTGGCTAGACTGCAGGGTGGGAGAAGCTTAAGAACATATTAACCCTGGGGTTCGTTTGTAAAAACACCAAAAAAGCATTTCCTAAAAGCCGAATGGCAGGGAATGCTTTTTTTATTGTACGCATTTGTTCTGTTATCTAGGCAGGAGTTCCACATTTTTGTCTAAATGAAATATAGTCATTAAAAATAAAAAATGGTCGGGGATACAGGATTTGAACCTGCGGCCTCTTCGTCCCGAACGAAGCGCGCTACCAAGCTGCGCTAATCCCCGATTTATCTCTATGAACACCATATCAAAGATACCAAAAATAATGCTGTAAGTCAATGGGAAACGCTAGGGAAGACACGGCGAATTCATGAACCCATATAATTCCATCTTTTTACGAAAAAGCGTTTTTCAAATCTGTATAATGATTGTTCAGTCCTTGATATTGCTGACTTTA
>Ga0208490_100210_pt1 | contig 46765 bp, 45 predicted proteins | sample SubbioAug_CSWold_FD_184818 | JGI IMG/M metagenome (GOLD analysis project Ga0208490, IMG submission 184818) | Serpentinite rock and fluid subsurface biosphere microbial communities from McLaughlin Reserve, California, USA - CR11Aug_CSWold (SPAdes) | ecosystem: Environmental > Terrestrial > Deep...
CCCACAAGATCGGCGCGGCGTCCTCAGGCGCGCATGCCTCGATGGCAAGGCACAGCGTTGTTGCTTGCTCGGCCCTGTGGCGGTATTGTAGGGACTTGAACGCCCGTTCAGAATTCCCGGCCCCGGTAGCGCCCGCCAGCGCGCCGGGGCTTTTCATCGCCGCCATCAGTTCGCCCCTTCCGATTCGAGGGCGTCAGCGTGCGCGAGCATCGCTTCGGCTTCGGCGCGAAGCGTTTCGGCAGACTTCCCGCGCAAGGCGCAAAGATGCGCGTCAACGTCATCTTCGGGCCAGTACAAGCGCCCACCCAGCTTCAGCGGCTGGGGGATACGCCCCGCTTCCAGGTCGAGATAAACCGCGCTGCGGCTGCGGTTGCCCAACTTCGCCCGCAGTTCATTGAAGTTCAGATATTTCATCAGTTCGCCCCTTCAGATTCGAGGGCATCGGCGTGCGCCAGCATGGCTTCGGCTTCGGCGCGAAGCGTTTCAGCGGACTTGCCGCCCATCGCTTCGCGGCTTTCCAGCCACGCATGCACTTCGCTACGCCGCCATCCGACAGCGCGAGCGCCCAGCTTCACCGGGGCGGGAAACTTGCCGCGTTTGATTTCGTCATAGACCCAGGTGCGCTTCATGCCCACGGTTTCCAGCAGGCGGGGAAGCCGGATAATTTCGTTCGTCATTGGGTTGCTTCCATAAAAAAAGCCCCCGGCGCGAGCAGCGGCGAGGGCTTGGTTGATTGATGGATTGTGGAACGCAAAAACCCCGCACGGGGCGGGGTTCGTTACAGTCGGTCGTCAGAGGGAAAGCGCCCGCCGCAGCGATGCACCAACAAAAAAAGCCCCGTGCGAAACGGGGCTATCTGCACACTTGGTACAGCATGCTTTATGCTCACGGTTGAGCGGTCCAGTCAAGTACGAAGCCAGCCGCGTAGGTGCGACATGCAACGTTATCTATGAACGCGAAAGCCCCGCGCGATGGCGGGGCTTCGGACACAGTTGTGTACCGTGCATTTCGCGTCTTAAAGGGGTTGCAGGCTTCTGTCAAGTTCGCAGGTGGTCGCGACAATACGTTATAAACCGCTGGGGCCACGCTGCGCGTCGGAAAATATCTAGAATCTTCCCACGCTGACATTTCGGAAACTATTACACCGCTGCGCGCCGGTCAATGCCATTACCGTTCGCCGCGTTGCGTAGACGCCCGCAGCTATTCCAACACGTTCGCCGGAAGCCGGAGCGGTCCATATCGCGGCGTGGGTTTTGTCAATTTTGTCAATTTTGTCCCGAAGGCTTTAGCCGTTTTCGCGCTTCGTCATTTCGTTGTCGCCAGCTTCACCACCTGCCCAGCCCCACCCGTCACATGGTCGGCCCAGCGTTCCGCCAGCTTGCGCCGTTGTTCAATGTGGTCGGTGCGACGATAGGCACGAACCGCGCTGCTATCCACGACATGCCCCAGCATCGTTTCCGCGACTTCGTGCGGGGCGTCCGTCGCTTCGGCCAGCCACGTGCGCAGGCTTGAACGGAAGCCGTGCGGTCGGGCTTCCAACCCCCGCCGTTCCATATGCCGCGAAAGCGTCATGTCGGATATGACACCGCCCTTGGAATTCGGGAACAGGAAGCCATTGCGCGCGAAGGGGCGCGCCAGTTCGATGACGCGCAAGGCTTCGGCGGAAAGGGGCACGCGGTAATCCGTCGTCGCGCCCTTGCGGCCCTTCATGCCTTCGCCGGGAACGGTCCAAACGTCGCCTTCAATCTGTTCCAGCCGCAAGTTGCGAAGCGGGTTCGAACGAACGCCGGTAAGGATAAGAAGCCGCAAAGCCAGATGCGTGAGGGAAGGTTCGGCCAGCGTGCCGTAAAATACCGGAACGTCCTGCCACGCCATCGCCGGAATATTCTTCGCGACGTGCCGCGTTTTGCCCAGCAGCGCCTTCGCCTTGTCCGTCGCCTGCAGGTCAACATCCAGCCCCAGCGCCGCAGCGTGCCGCAGCACGATACCCAGCCGGTTCAGCGCCTTGCGCGCCGTGTCCGCTTTCGCGTGCCACAGTGGCGCAAGCGTGTCGCGGATATCGCGTTGGTCAAGGTCAGTCACCGGCACGCGGCCAAGCTTCGGCAGAACGTGAAGGGTAAGGGGCGAAAGCCACCGGCCTGCCATGCCGTCACCCTTCAATTCGACCTTCCGCGATTCGAATGCGTCAGCCGTGAGGACGGCCAGCGATATATCTTCACGTCGCGCAGCCCGCGCTTCCGCTTCGCGTTCCTTCACGGGGTCACGCCCAGCCGCAGCGACGTTGCGCCAGCGTTCAGCTTGATTGCGGGCTTCGGCCAGCCCAAGCGCCGGGAAGCCGCCCAAGCCCATTTCACGCCGCCTTCCGTGAATGGTCACGCGCAACACCCATTGCGCGCCGCCATCGTCGCGCTTCACAAGCCACAGCCCCCCGCCATCGCAGTGCTTGCCCACGGGGGCGGTTTTCACAAATGAAGCGGAAAGCCTGTTCTTTGCCCGCATGTCCTATCCCCCCAAATATCCACCCTAAGCTAGTGGATAAGCACAAGCGGGGCAATACAGCTTTGGACACCTTTCGCCTTATTCAGCAAAGGGGGACGGGCGTAGATGGGCAGAAAAAGATAAGCAAAAACAATGTGTTGGTGCCTGTAAGCGGCACCATTTTTCAGAAGAAACTTCGAAAGCTCGCCTCCCTTTGCCACCTGGCCGAGAAGCTTCTTGCGCGCACGAACTTTGCGCGGCGCGCTCTGCAATCCTTCTCGATGCTGCTTGTTTCGGGCGGGGGCTTTCGCAGGCGTCACGACTGCGCGGCAGAGCGGAGAATGCCCAGAAGATCAACGCCGGCACGTGCGGCAATGATTGCGAGCGCAATCAAGGCCAATGTGTAGATTGCTGCCGCGACCATCGAGCGGATGACGGAGGGCCAGAATGTTCCCCTCACCGCGTCTCTCAGAATGCGAGGCTCCTCCGAAACGATGACGTAGTTCGCGTATCCGGCGAGTGCGGAGGCCGCTTCTGCACGAAGCGACGAGAGACGCGAGGGCGTCCAGGTGTCTACGTAATCATTGAGTTCGGTCGAAGTCGGCCCGCGCCCATGCCGCGAACGGATCCTGGCTGCCCATTCTCATTTCGCACGCTTGTAGAGCGAATACGAAATCAGTCCGACAATCTCGTGATCGTCGGCGGGATCATCGACGAGGGTCTCGTAGATCGGGTTGTAGGAATCAGGTGCCGAAGGACTCTCACCGCTGCCTGCACCAGCGCTCACCCGACAGCCTCTCTCTTTCGACGCTCTTCCGCCAGCTCACGAAGACGACGATCAGCGCTGTCGAGAGCACCTTCGAACACGCGCTTGCTCATGACGCGCGCCCGATCACCGCTCGGCAGTGCGTAATCCACAAAGGTGCTCAGGCTGGCATCTCTCTTCCGGGGCGCTACCGAAAAATAGGTCTTTTGCCCCTGCTTCTTCGTCATGCTGCCCTCTTGAAACCCGTCCTGCACAAAAAGCACCGCGTGCCATGCCGATCCGTCGGGTGCCGCAAATATCGAGACAAGATTCGCATACAGGGTCCGAGGGCACAAGCAGTTTCGGGGAAAAACACGCGGAAGTTCTGTATTTGAGATTGAAAGCCCGGTGCGGCTGGTCATCGGCTCGACGCCGGCTCACACCCCCTCCATCCGCCGCCTGACCACCTTCTGCACCCGCATCCAATACACCTCTTTCCAAGTGTTCTCAGCGTACCATCTGCGCTCGCAGCGCGCGGTGACCTCGCGCATGGGATCGGGGAATTTGGCGATGATCTCCTCGGCCTCGCGCTCGATTGTCCGGCGCGGGATCAGTCTCGGCTTGATGCTTTTGCGCCAGGTGAGGCTGAAGAGGTAGGCACACATAATCGCGAACGGCAATGTCGCGGTGAGGAACGTGACCGCGTCGATCGAGGTTTGAAAGGTCTGAGTGTTCGTCATTTACTCCGAACCGACCGTCTGCGGCAGCCTTTGCATCCGCCGCCTGACCACCTTTCGAACACGGCTCCAGTACACCGCCTTCCAACTTTCCTTCCGGTGCCATATGCGCTCGCAACGCGCGGTGACCTCGCGCAGCGGGTCGGGGAACGTGGCGATGAGCTCATCGGCCTCCCGCTCGATTGTCCGGCGCGGGATTAGCCTCGGCTTGATGCTGTCAGTCCAGGCGACGCACAGGACGTAGCCCCAAACCATGACAAAGGGCAGCACCTTCAGGAGGAGCGAGAGGAGTAGCACAATTCCTGGTAGCTCCGCAGTTGCCATGTCTACAACCCAAACATCAAAACCGGAAGTGTAGTTTCACACGAATCAGAACCTGTACTTCTGATTAATGCGAATCCATAGTTCCTGTCTATGGCTTTAGCAAGCTTGGCATCTCCGTTGGGAGGCATGGAACTCAAGCGGCTTTTCGGCGCGAATGTGCGTCATCATCGCAAGGCCAAGGGCTGGACGCTCGAGCGGCTATCCGAAGCGGTCGGCGTGTCTCAGGAAACGATCGGCAAGATCGAGCGTGGCCAATCTGCGCCTTTGTTCGACACGGCCGAGAGGATCGCCGCCGCGCTCGACGTGCCCGCGCCGTCGTTGTTCGGCATGAACACGGCACCGGGCTCCGGCGAGCGGGCGCGGTTGCTGACCGAGGTCCACGCGACGCTCTCGAAGCTGAACGAAGAGCAACTCGCGCGCGCCGCGAAGATGCTCAAGGCGTTCGTCGGCTGACCTGTCCTGCGGAGGCCAGGCCTGCGGGTGTCTGGCCGCTGATCATCATGCCGGCGATCATCGTAGCAGCAATCTCGGGGCCTCGGCGTCGGGGTTCCTTCGCGCGGGGAGCGCGAGCAGGGTTTCTATCTCGATGCCGAGCGCCATGGCGATCTGCTCGACCGTCTCCAGCGTGACGTTCATCAGCCCCCTCTCGATCCGGCTGACATAGGCCTGATCGGCGCCGATGCGGAACGACAGGTCCCCCTGCGACACGTTCAACCGCTTGCGCTGTTCTCTGACGTTCGCGCCGAAGCGCTGCTTGAGATTCATGACGGGGTGGCTCCTGGGTGTGTGGCATGATATGTATCAAAATACATATATTACGCAAGCGATTTCTCGAAGCCACGCGCCGCGAAGATGCTGAAAGCCTTCGTCGCTTGAGATATTCTGTCCCGCGAGCCTCGCCACCGCGTCCTCCCCCCGTGGCGCAGCGTGCAAACAAATCCGGAAAGGAGCCTGCGATGAAACTCGACACCGACAAGATCGACGAAGCCGTCCTCGGCCTGCTCTGGCTGACCCTCCACGACGAGAGGCGAGCGTGGAAAGCGTTCGACTGGGATACCCTCGACCGCCTGCACGCCAGGAATCTGATCGACGACCCCAAGAGCAAGACGAAATCCGTGGTGCTCAGCGACGAGGGCCTGCAGCGCGCCGAGGAGGCGTTCCGCAAGCTGTTCGCGCGGGCGTAGTTCGTCGCGCAGGATTTCAGCCGCTCACCAACTTCCCCCCGCCGCCCGGATCGCGGGCGCCACGACTCATGGCTCGTTCCCTCTCCCGAATTCCGGACTTGTCCACCAACAACTGCACACGCCCCGCTGCCACCCTCTCCATCCTTTGCTACAAACACGTCCATGAGACCAGAAGCCGCCACCACAGCTCCGCGCGCGACCCCGCCGAAAGCCAAGGCGGACCCCGATCGCGTCACGCCGATGATGGCGCAGTATGTGGAGATCAAGGCGGCCAATCCGGACAGTCTGCTGTTCTACCGGATGGGCGATTTCTACGAGCTGTTCTTCGAGGATGCCGAGATCGCCTCGCGGGCGCTCGGCATCGTGCTGACCAAGCGCGGACGGCATCAGGGGGACGATATTCCGATGTGCGGGGTGCCCGTCGATCGCGCCGATGATTACCTCCAGCGCCTGATTGGCCTCGGCCACCGGGTCGCTGTCTGCGAGCAGATGGAGGATCCCACAGAAGCGAAGAAGCGAGGGCCGAAATCGGTCGTGCGGCGCGACGTGGTGCGGCTCGTCACGCCCGGCACGATCACGGAGGAGAACCTGCTCGAGCCGGCGCGGGCGAGCATTCTCCTGGGGCTCAGCCGGCGCAGGGCGTCGGACGAGAGCTTCGAATACGGGCTCGCCGCCGTCGATATCTCCACCGGGCGCTTTGTGCTGGCAGAGACGGATGCCGCAAACCTGCCGGCCGAGATCGCTCGGATCGAGCCCCGCGAGATCGTCCTGCCGGACAATGTCCACGAGGACGAGGCGCTGAAATCCTTCTGGCGCGAATGCCGCATCCCGCTCTGCCCGCTGCCGCGCGACGGGCTCGACGCGACGTCTGCCGAGCGCCGCATCCGCGATTATCTCGGCGTCGCCACGCTCGACGCCTTCGGCGATTTCAGCCGCGTCGAGATCGCGGCGGCCGGTACCGTGCTCGCCTATATCGAGCGCACGCAGCTCGCCTCCCGCCCCGCGCTCCAGCCGCCTCTGCGCGAGGATTCAGGCCGCACGCTCCTCATCGACGCCTCGACCCGCGCCAATCTCGAACTCACCCGCACGCTCTCGGGCGAGCGCGCCGGAAGCCTCCTCGCCACCATCGACCGCACCGTGACGCCGGGCGGCGGGCGGCTCTTGGCCGAGCGCCTCGCGGGGCCGCTGACGCATGTGGAGGCGATCGAGCGCCGGCACGACGCCGTGGCGTTCCTCGAAGAAGACACGACCTTGCGCGAGCGGCTGCGCTCCGCCCTCAACCGCGCCCCCGATCTCACCCGCGCCTCCTCGCGCCTCGCGCTGATGCGCGGTGGCCCGCGTGATCTGGCGGCTATCCGGGACGGCCTGTTTGCGGCGCGCGACATCGCAACACTCCTCGACGATGCGGGGATCCTCCCCCTCGACCTGCAGCAGGCGCGGGTCAATCTGGGCCAGGTGGGGCCGGAGCTGGCTGCGTATCTTGGCGACGCGCTGGCGGATGAGCTGCCCCTGTCGCGCCGGGACGGGGGCTATGTGCGCGAAGCGTTCGATCCCGATCTCGACGAATTGCGCACGCTCCAGACGGATTCCCGGCGTTTCATCGCGGCGCTGCAGGGGCGCTACGCGGAGGCGAGCGGCTGCCGGACGTTGCGCATCAAGCACAACAACATGCTGGGCTTCTTCGTCGAGGTGCCGCAGGCGGTGGGCGAGGAGTGGCTGCGCAATGCGATGAAGGAAACCTTCATCCACCGCCAGTCCATGTCCGACGCCATGCGCTTCACCACGGTGGAACTCGGCGAGCTGGAAGCCCGCATCGCCTCCGCCTCCGATCGCGCCAAGGCGATCGAAAACGCGATGTTCGACGAAATGAGCGGGCGGGTGGTAGCGCAGGCGCAGGCCATCGCGGCAACGGCGGATGCGCTGTCGAGCCTCGATGTTTCCGCAGCGCTCGCCGATCTCGCCATCGATCGCGGCTGGACGCGGCCCCGGATCGACCGCAGCCTCGCCTTCGCTGTGACTGCCGGGCGCCATCCCGTGGTCGAGGCGGCGCGGGCGAAGGACGGCGCGCCGTTCATCGCCAACGATTGCGATCTCTCCGGCGAGGAAGCCGGGCGGATCACGCTGATCACCGGGCCGAACATGGGCGGCAAGTCGACCTATCTCCGCCAGAACGCGCTGATCGTCGTGCTCGCGCAGATGGGCTCGTACGTGCCCGCGCAATCGGCGCATGTCGGGGTGGTGGACCGGCTGTTCTCGCGGGTCGGCGCGGCGGATGATCTGGCGCGCGGGCGCTCGACCTTCATGGTCGAGATGGTCGAGACCGCCGCCATCCTCAACCAGGCGACAGACCGCTCGCTCGTCATCCTCGACGAGATCGGGCGCGGCACGGCGACCTTCGACGGGCTCTCCATCGCCTGGGCCTCCATCGAGCACCTGCACGACGCCAACCGCTGCCGCGCGCTCTTCGCCACCCATTTCCACGAGCTGACGCGCCTCTCCGAGCGGCTGGAGCGGGTGGGGAACGCGACGCTGAAGGTGGCGGAGTGGAACGGCGAGGTGGTCTTCCTGCACGAGGTGGTGCCGGGCGCGGCCGACCGCTCCTACGGACTCCAGGTCGCCAAGCTCGCGGGGCTTCCCATGGACGTGATCAGCCGCGCGCGCATCATTCTGGAAGAGCTGGAGCGCACCGACCGCGAAGGCCCGGCCTCGGCGCGTCTCGACGATCTGCCGCTGTTTGCGGCCCCCGTTCGCGCCAAGCCGGCTGCTCCTGCAAGCCCGCCCGTCGATCCGCTGCGGGCAGCACTTGCAACCATCGACCCCGACGAGATGACCCCGCGCGAGGCGCTGGAGGCGCTGTACAGGCTCAAGCGCGAGGGTGCGTGAAAACGCCTGCAAGGAAGAAGCGGTCGGGATTAAGCCAGTTTTAAAGCCATCCGGGTAATCGTCGTGCCGATCGGGAGGCATGCGATGACGACGACGCCGATGAGAGCCATGACGGCAGCGATGATTCCCGTCGCAGGTGCCGTCGCACTGGGCGCAGGATTCCAGATCACGACCGGCAGCATGCTCAAGGTTGCGGCGGCGTCCTGCGGGATGGTCCTTTTCGCATGGATCTACACTGCCCTGCGCCCACGCCCGAAAATTGCACGCCCGCTGGAGGCCGTAGCTCTTCTCCTCGTCTTCAATGCAGCCGCCGGTGTACTCTCGTATGGGGCAGTTGCCGTGAACTTGCCGCTGCAGGATCCGTTGTTCGCGACCCTGGATGAAACGCTCGGCTTCGACTGGGCAGGCTTCCTCGCATTTGCGAGCGGCACGCCGCTGCTGTCATCCATGCTGATCGCCGCCTATCACTCCTCGATACTCCAGATCATCATTCTCGTCGCAGGACTTGGTTTTCTCGGACGCGTCGCGACGCTCGATCGTTTTCTCCTGGCCTACGCGCTCACCGCCGTCACGGTGATCTTCGTCTCGATGCTCCTGCCGGCCATCGGACCCTATGCCTACAACGCACCGGATCATCGATCATGGGCATGACCGCCGACGCCGGGATCTGGCACCTCGCTCACTTCGAGGCGCTGCGGGCGGGGAGCTTCACGACGCTGGATCTTGGTGAAATCGAAGGCTTGATCACCTTCCCGTCCTTCCACACGGCCCTCGCGGTGCTGACCGTATGGGCCGCGTGGAACGTCCCGTTCATGCGGTGGCCTGCCCTGCTTCTCAACGCGTTCCTCATCGTCGGGACGTTGCCCGAAGGGGGGCACTACCTCGTCGATCTCTTTGCGGGCGCAGCCATTGCAGCTCTTGCGATCGCCGTTGCGAAGCGGGTTTGCGCCGTACCGAATGCCGGGTTGCAGCCGATGCATCCGGATGTCTCTCCAGAGGCGGCGACGCTGGCTCGGTGATTGCGACACGCGCCGTCACGCGACGGAGCAAAACCGCCGCTCGGGCATTGTCTCCGCAAAGCCGGAGAGCATCATGCCCGAGAAGACCACGCCGAAGATCACGCGTATCCTCGAAACCGTCCTTTACGTCGCCGATCTTGAACGTGCCGCGGCGTTCTATGCGCAGGTCATGGGGCTCCCCGTGATCCACGACGATCAGCGCATGCGCGCCTTCGACGTCGGCGGAAACGGAACGCTGCTGCTCTTTGTCGAGGGACAATCGCTGGAACCCATCGAGACCCCGATGGGGACGATCCCGCCTCACGATGGCAAGGGCCCCGCCCATGTCGCCTTCTCCATCGACGCGGAGGCGCTCGCGGAATGGGAGAAACACCTTGAAGACGCGGGGATTGCCGTCGAAGGCCGCACGGAATGGCCCCGCGGCGGCACCAGCATTTACTTCCGCGACCCCGACGATCACCTCCTCGAACTCGCGACGCCGGGACTGTGGAAGGGGTACTGAGCCTCCCTCCAATGGTTCATGTTGCGCCGCAGCGGCAGTGCGGTAGAGTCTGCGCCTCGATCACGAATTTTCGAAGGACACGTGTCATGGCGGTTGCGAACCAGGCTACGAACCAGATGCCCAAGGATCTCTACGAGATGGGCGAGATCCCGCCGCTGGGCCACGTGCCGGAGAAGATGTACGCCTGGGCGATCCGCCGCGAGCGCCACGGCCCGCCGGAAGAAGCCATGCAGCTCGAGGTCGTCCCCACCTGGAGCATCGCCGACGACGAGGTGCTCGTCTTCGTGATGGCGGCGGGCGTCAACTACAACGGCATCTGGGCGGGCCTCGGCCAACCGATCTCGCCCCACGACGTCCACAAGCAGGATCTGCACATTGCGGGCTCGGATGCGTCGGGCATCGTCTGGGCGGTGGGCGCGAAGGTGAAGCGCTGGAAGGTCGGCGACGAGGTCGTCATCCACTGCAACCAGGATGACGGCGACGACGAGGAGTGCAACGGCGGCGATCCGATGTTCTCCACATCCCAGCGCATCTGGGGCTACGAGACGCCCGACGGCTCATTCGCCCAGTTCTGCCGCGTGCAGTCGCGCCAGCTCATGGAGCGCCCACGCCACCTCACCTGGGAGGAGGCCGCCTGCTACACGCTGACGCTGGCGACCGCCTATCGCATGCTCTTCGGCCATGCGCCGCATACGCTGACGCCCGGCGACAATGTCCTCGTCTGGGGCGCGTCGGGCGGGCTCGGCGTGTTCGGAGTGCAGCTCTGCGCGGCCTCGGGGGCAAACGCGATCGGCGTGATCTCGGACGAAACCAAGCGCGACTACGTGCTCGGGCTCGGCGCGAAGGCCGTCATCAACCGAAAGGACTTCAACTGCTGGGGCCAGCTGCCCACCGTGAATTCCGAGGAGTACGCCGTCTGGACCAAGGAGGCGCGCAAGTTCGGCAAGGCGATCTGGGACGTCACCGGCAAGAAGGATGTCGATGTCGTCTTCGAGCATCCCGGCGAGCAGACCTTCCCGGTCTCGACGCTGGTCGCCAAGCGCGGCGGCATGATCGTGTTCTGCGCCGGCACGACGGGCTTCAACATCACCTTCGACGCGCGCTATGTCTGGATGCGGCAAAAGCGTATCCAAGGCTCGCACTTCGCGCATCTCAAGCAGGCGGCGGCGGCCAACCAGTTCGTGATCGATCGCCGGATCGATCCCTGCATGTCCGAGGTCTTCCCCTGGGAGAAGATCCCGGCGGCGCATACGAAGATGTGGAAGAACCAGCATGCGCCCGGGAACATGGCGGTTCTCGTGAACGCCCCCCGCACGGGCCTGCGCTCCTTCGACGACGTGCTGGAAGCCTGTTCGGGCGGCTGAGCCGGTCCTCGCGGAAGGGCGTCGATAAATCGTGATCGGGACCGGCGTTGTATCGCGCGCCGGAGTGTCGTAAACGGTCGCCTCGCTGTCGCTTCATTCAGCGAGGACGGGCAGCGAATCGCGCAAGCTGGGCAGGTGTTGCATTCGCAGCGCCTGTTCGATCTGCGATCGGTGAAAGGTTTCGGCAGGAGTATTCGGTCCAGGATCTACATCTTGATCAAGGACCGTCAACCGAGAGGGTTCGGCCGCATGCCGATCCACGAAGCGAAGATCGTTTTTCCATGAAAATCATCGTCTGCGGCGCAGGGCAGGTCGGCTCGACCATCGCGCGTCATCTCGCCGTCGAGGGCATGGACGTCACCGTCGTCGACATCGATCCGGCCCAGGCGCGCCGGGTCGATGAATCCTATGACGTGCGCGGCATGGTCGGCCACGCGGCTCATCCGGAAGTGCTCGAGCGCGCCGGCGCGCGCGACGCGGACATGCTGATTGCCGTGACCCGCTCCGACGAGGTCAACATGGTCGCCTCGCAGGTGGCCTACACCCTGTTTCGCGTGCCCCGCCGGATCGCGCGCGTGCGCCACCACGGCTATCTCGATCCGCTGTCGCGCGCCCTCTACGCCGCCGACCAGCTCCCGATCGACGTGGTGATTTCGCCGGAAGTCGAAGTCGCCAATGGAATCGCACGCCGCCTGCGCACGCCCGGCGCCTTCGATACCGTTCCGCTGGGTGACGGGCGCGTGCAGCTCATCGGCATCCACTGCGATACGCAAAGCTGTTCGTTCGTCGGGCGTCGGCTGAACGAGGTTCCCCTCGTGATGCCCGATCCGCACATGATCGTCGTCGCCGTGATCCGAAACGGCGAGGCCTTCGTGCCACGCGCCGAGGATGTGATCGAGCGGGGCGACGACGTCTATGTCGTCACCGAACCCTCCCGCGTCGATCGCGTCATGGCGGCGTTCGGTCACGAGGAGCGCGTCGCGCGTCGCGTCGTCGTCATCGGCGGCGGCAATGTGGGGTTGAACCTCGCCAACATGCTCGCCCGCGAGGCCCCCTATGTTCGCCTCAAGATCATCGAGCATTCGCGCGAGCGCGCGGAGTACATCTCGCGGGAGCTCGGCGACAAGGCCGTCGTGCTGCACGGCGACGCGCTGGAGACGGACGTGCTCGACGAGGCCAATATCGGCTCGGCCGAGACCGTCGTCGCGGTGACGAACGACGACGAGACCAACATCTTCTCTTCGGTCCTCGCCAAGCGGCTGGGCTGCAAGCGGGCGATCACGCTGGTCAACAAGACGAGCTACGAACCGATCATGCCGGCGCTCGGGATCGACGCGGTCGTCAGCCCCAACGCCATCACGATTTCGACCATCCTGCGCCATGTGCGCCACCGTTCCGTCTCGGCGCTCTACACCCTGCGCGAGGATTTCGGCGAGGTGATCGAGGCGCGCGCGCAGGAGGGGTCGAAGCTCGTCGGCGGCCCGCTGCAGAGCATCGGCCTGCCGGACGGATTTCTCGTGGGAGCCATCGTGCGCGACAGCGCCGTGATCATCCCGACGGGCGAGACGCATATCAAGCCCGGCGACAGCGTCATCGCGATGGTCACCTACAAATCGTTGCGCAAGGTCGAGGCCTTTCTGGCGGGAGACAAGCGTGACAGGGGCTGAGCGTCAGGCGAGTCGTTTCTCGCTTTCATCCTGGTCGCCGCCCTATCTGCGACCGATACTCTATCTGATCGGCGGCATGCTGACGGCGCTCTCGGTTGCGATGCTGATCCCCGCCGCTACCGATCTCTTCTATCGGAACGAAGACTGGAAGGCCTTCGCAATATCGAGCGCCGTCACCTTCGTCTGCGGCGTGTCCTTGCTGTACGGGGCGAAATGCTCGCTGGAGGGTGGGCTGACCCTGCGCCAAGCCTTCGTGCTGACGCCGATGACCTGGGTCTGCGTGGCCCTGTTTGCAGCCTTGCCGCTTTATCTGTCCGACTACCATCAGCTGCGTGACAGCTTCGCCAACGCCTTCTTCGAGTCGGTGTCCGGGCTGACGACCACGGGCGCCACGGTCATCGTCGGGCTGCAGCATGCCCCCCCGGGCGTGCTGCTGTGGCGGGCCATTCTGCAATGGCTGGGCGGCATCGGCATCATCGCGACCGCGATCGCCATCCTGCCCGCCCTCGGCGTCGGCGGCATGCAGCTCTTCCGCACGGAATCCTCGGACCGTTCGGAAAAGGTGCTTCCGCGCGTCCGCGAGATCGCGACTGCGATCACGGCGATCTACGTGGGCTTCACCCTCGTCTGCATGCTGGCCTACTGGCTCGCCGGCATGACGCCGTTCAATGCGGTGGCGCATGCGCTCACCACGATCTCGACCGCGGGCTTCTCGACTCACGACAACTCGCTGGGAAACTGGACCAACCCCGCCATCCACTGGATCGCCGTGTTCTTCATGATCTCCGGGGCGATCCCGTTCGTGCTCTATGTGCGCCTGTTCCAGGGCGGGACTGACCCGCTTCGCAACAGCCAGGTGCGCGTCTTTCTCTACTTCATCGGCTTCGTGGTGCTCGCCGTCACGCTCTGGCTGACGCTGTCGGGACGCTACGTCTTCAGCGATGCGCTGCGCCTCGCCGCGTTCAACGTCGTCTCGGTCGTGACGACCACGGGCTTTGCGACAACTGATTACGGCGCGTGGGGGAACGTCGCGATCGGCATCTTTTTCGGGCTGATGTTCGTGGGTGGCTGCACGGGCTCCACCACCGGAGGCGTCAAGATCTTCCGCTACGAGGTGATGGCGAAGCTCCTGCAGAGTTACTTCCGGCACCTGCTGTTCCCGCGCGGCATCTTTCCGCGGACCTATGCGGGACGCGAATTGCCCGACGACGTGATTCACTCCGTGGTCGTGTTCTTCTCGCTGTTCTTCATCTGCTACGGCGCGATCACGATCAGCCTGATGGCCTTCGATCTCGACTTCCTGACCAGCGCGTCCGCCGCCGTGAGCGCGTTGTCCAACGTCGGCCCGGGCCTCGGCCCGATCATCGGCCCGGCCGGAAACTTCTCGACCCTTCCGGACCCGGTGAAGTGGATCCTCTCGTTCGCCATGCTGCTCGGGCGGCTGGAACTCTTCACAGTCCTCATCCTCTTCATGCCGCGCTTCTGGCGGGGATGAGGCGTCAATCCATCTCGCGGGCGAGGACGCCCGTCAGGCAGCCGAAACCGCCCGCCGCCTTGACCAGCTCCCTCGCTTCCACCGTGACGCAGGTGATGCCGAGGCTCTCGTAGAAGAGCTGCATCGCGTCGTAGCCCGCCTCGAGCAGGATTTTGCGCGGCCCGAGGGTGACGAAGTTCATCGCCCGGTTCATCTCGTAGTCGCTCGCTTCCGGCAGGAACGCGACCTCGTAGCCATGTGCGTGCAACGCCATCACGAGCGCGTGCGGCGTACGGCGCGGCCAGGCGATGGCGAGGTTGCGGTCGGCAAAGCGCATCATGCCCATCAGGTGCATGGTGCCATAGGGCATGTCGACGATCAGCGTCTCCACGTCCATTTCCGCGAGCGTTGCCGCGACCTGCTCGGCGCCGTCGCGGTTCGTGCGCAAGCCGTGGCCGACAACGACCGCGTCCGGCGACAGCCACATGGCGTCCGCCCCTTCGAAAGTGCCGCCGCCCTGCAGATACTTCACGATCGGGATGCCGATATCGGCCAGCCGGCGCGCCACCTCGCGCTCCTCGCCGGCCCGCACCGTCGAAGCAGGCCGCGCCAGCACCGCGCCCTCGGGGGTCAGGAAGACGAGATCGGCGCAGAACATCTGGTTCGGCTTCGCCGCCCGCGCGGGATCGACGTAATGCACCACGACGCCGTTCTCGCGGAAGGCGCCCGCAAGCGCATCGTGCTCGGCCTGGGCCGTGGACACGTCGATCATGTCCAGCATCTGAACGGCGTTGGGATCGGATGAGGCGTGCAGCTCGTCACCGGGGCGGTGCAGCAGGACCGCCTTCAGCGGCCGCCACTCGCTGTCGATGCCGCAATCGGCCCAGATGCTGCCGATTTCCTCGCGCAGCGGATCGGTGCGCGGCGACCAGCCCTCACCGCCATAGGCCGAGGTCCCGAATGTGCTTTTGCGAGCCGACATGCTTCCCACCCTTTAGCATTCTTTGCTTTCCTCCTTCGTATACTGTTTTATCAAGCGCGGCAGAAGTCGAGCGGCTTTTGCAACCAAACCAGGTTGGCGGTGATCTCGACGATTTGCGCTCGACGGCGCGCACGCTCGGGAAGGGGTCAAGCCGTGACGGTCATGCCGCCGCCCGGCGTTCAGCTGCTGACCGAGCCGCCGTCGCCGGGTTCGCCATCGGCAGGTGGCAGGGTGCCGGCCCCGGGGGTCGCTTCTTCGTTGGTCAGCGAAGGATCGGCATGTGGGCCCGCAGGCGGCGGCTTTTTCGCGCTGCCATCGGCCTTGTCCCGCGTCTCGCCCGAGCCCGGCTTCCTGTCACCGTTCCTGGCGTCGTCTTGCTGTCCCGCCATCACATTATCCCCCTCGCGGGTCCGTCGCCGTATCCGCCGACGAGAGCCGCAAATCGTTCAACGGTCAAGGCTCGGCCAAGTTCCGCCGGGTTCGGCAGACGCGCGCGTGCCGCGAGGGCGCTCCGGAACCATCCGGGGGCTCGCGGCTTTGGGCAGAAGGGAATTTCAAGTCCCGGGAAGGGGCAGGACGGGGGCGACTTCAGAAGGCAAGAGGAGGAATGTCCATGCTTCCAGCTGCAATTGCCGATTCAGCCATGTCGAGAGTAACGGCGAGAACCGGCGCAAGGAGAGCGGCCACTGCGGTGGTCGTCTGCGGGGGCCTTCTCGCAGTGGCCCCCTTTGCCGCGACATCTGCGATCGCGCAGCAGGTTCCCGGCGATTTTACCGGGATCGTCGAGCAGATGTCGCCCTCGGTCGTTGCGATCACGACGCGACGCGTCGTCGAGCAGGAGCGCGCAGAATTCGATCCGCAGCAATTGCCGCCGCAGTTGCGCGAATTCTTCGGCCGCCGTGGCGAGCAGATGCCGGGTATGCCGGGCCTTCAGACGCCCCAGCAGCAGCCCCAACAGCCGCGCCAGGCGCGTGCGCTGGGCTCCGGCTTCTTCGTGAGCGCAGACGGCTATATCGTCACCAACAACCACGTCATCGCGGAAGCCGACGAGATTCAGGTCATGTTCGGCGACGGCGAGACCCGAAGCGCCGAGCTCGTGGGCGCGGATCCGGCCACCGATCTCGCCGTGCTCCGTATCGAGCCGGATGCGGAGGTGACCGTGGCGCCTTGGGGCGATTCGGATGCGATGCAGCCCGGCGCGTGGACGATCGCGATCGGCAGCCCCTTCGGCCTTGGCGGCACCGTCACGGTCGGCGTGCTTTCGGCGCGGTCCCGCGATATCCGCACCGGCCCCTACGACGATTATCTGCAGACGGACGCCGCGATCAACCGAGGCAATTCCGGCGGGCCGTTGTTCAACGGCGCCGGCGAAGTGATCGGCGTCAACACCGCGATCTTCTCGCCCACCGGCGCAAGCGTCGGCATCGGGTTTGCGGTCCCCTCGCGCACGGCGATGCGCGTGGTCGAGCAGTTGATCGAAACCGGGGTGGTGGAGCGTGGCTTCCTCGGCGTGCGGCTGCAGGAATTGACCCCCGCCCTGGCTCGCGCCTTCGGTATCGACGAGGCAGAAGGCGCGGTCGTGGTTTCGGTCGAGCCCGATAGTCCGGCTGACGCGGCGGGACTGACGACGGGCGACGTCATCCTGCGGTTCGGCGACGAACCCATCGAAGGCTCGCGCGAGCTCTCGCGCCTTGTCGCCGACGTCACGCCCGGCACGCAGGTGCCCGTGAACGTGCGCCGCGATGGCGAGGACATGCAGATCGACGTCACCGTCGGCATGCGGGAGCCGCCGGAACCACCCCGGACGGGCGCCGTTCCAGAGCCGGAGGATGCCGTGCTGGGCCTTGCGCTCAGCCCTCTGCCAGAAGTGATGCAGCGTCAGCTCGGCCTCGAGCCGGACACCCAGCCGGCGGTCGTCCAGCGCGTGGAACCGGGTGGACCGGCGGCTGAGGCCGGGATGTTGCAGGGGGATGTCATCGTGCAGGTGGACAACCGTCCGCTTGCCGGCCCGGGCGACGTCTCGACGGCCTGGCGGGCCGCCCGCGAGGAGGAGCGTCCGCTGCTCATGCGCGTCCTTCGAAACGGCAACCCGCTCTTCGTTGCGATTGAACCGATCGGTTGATCGGCAACCGCGCGCAATGCAGGCGGCGGGGGCATCGCGCTCCCGCCGCGCCGGACTCAAATTCCGAAGGCCATCGTCATGCGATGCAGCCGCAGGCTGACGACAGGGCGGTGTCCGCGCAGGAAGGCGAGCGGGCTCTCCGGCGGGAAGTCCCAGCGGGCGCTTCCGATGGCAATCCGCGAGAGCGCCTGGACTTGGGTGATCTTCAGACCATCGCCGTCCATCTGCGCGATCGATGTGCTTGCGCGCCACCATCCCGGCAGCGCAACGCGGCGGCGAAAGCACATCCTCGCCAGAATCCCCTCCTCCCTTCGCGCCTCGAAGCGGCGCTCCGTGCGGGCATCGTCCCCGCTCGTGCTGTGATCGGCGCTGAAATCGGCGGATTCCTTCGGGACGGACCACAGCGCACGCGCTCCGGCGATCGAGGCGCTGCTGTCGACCCAGATGCGGGGCACGTTGACCATGCCGCGACCCGAAGCCCGCACCCTGAGGGCGAGCAGCAGTTCGTCGTAGGCGAGCACGCCGCCCGGCTCGTAGACGGCGAAACCGGTTGCCAGAACGCAGCGTCCGAACCAGCGCTGCGTTGGAAGCCGGTCGTCGAGGATCGCGCTCGGCAGATCCCGCCGACGAATGCTCCAGAGGCTGGCGACGAGCGATCCGCCGAGCCGCCACGGGGCCGGGGGATAGGCGATCCCGTTTTCGCTTCGGGCCCAGGCGAGCTGGTGGCTCCGATCGTCTTCCACTCAGCGATGCCTGGCGTCAGGCATGCTCGCGACCATGCACGTGAAACGGCGGCGCGGTGGCCTCCACGGCGGTGAAGGTCTCGAGGATCCGGTAGGTGTGCTGCGCGTTTGCCGGCACCACCCAGGAATCGCCCGGTTCGAGCCGGACCGTCTGGCCCTCGAGCTCCAGTTCCGCCCGCCCCGAAACCACATAGCCGACGACCTCGTATTCGTGGGAATGGGTCGGCTTGTCCTGCGTCGGCTCCTCGTCGCGCCACATCCGCATGGCGAGACGCTTGCCGGAGGCGAGATAGACCTCACCGTGATCCCCTGTGGGAGAATGGGCGCTGCTGACTTTCTTCACGGTCGTATCGGTCATGTTGGCTCCTCCGGAATGTCCAGGGCAACGCCGGTGGCGGGTTTTGCGTTCCTGCGCGGCGTATCGCCAGGGCGCGTCGTTCCGCGCAGGGGCGAGAACATCGGATTAACCGCACAACGAGAGCGCGCACTGCCTGCCGAAGCGTCATCTGCTTGCCGTTAACGCTGTTTTTGTGGGCACTCCTTCCCTTCCGCTTCGGAAATTGCTTTGCCAGCGTTAGATCCGCACCTCGATGCCGGCGAAAGTCCTAACGACTATTAACCCTGTTTAGTAGAACTGCTCGACGAAGCTTAACCTTCTGTTAATATCTCGCAGTCAGCCAGGGTTGCATTGCGCCTTCGGCGGGATGTCGTTTCATGGAGGCGGAATTGAGCAACGTCACATACTTCCCTCGTCTCGCAGACGCCGCAGACGGGAGCGTCGGGCCGTTTGGTGTTCGCCGCGACTTCGATGGTCGAGAGATTGTGCGGCGCGAGACCGGCATCCTGAACATTTCCACCCCGCTTCCGGCACCTGTCGTGCAGGCGGGCAACAAGATCCCGGATATCAAGATCGACGCCGCGCCGCCTGAATTGCCGATCGCCGTCCCGCCTGTTCCGGAAAAGCCTTTGCCGACGTCGCTCGCGCTTCTCAACAGATCCTATCAGGAGTTGAGCGTGCAGGTCGATCCGGAGGCGCGGGCCTTGTGGTGCCGCCTTTCTCCCGACGGGCCTCCGAGCTTCACGCCGTCGATGCTGCGGGAACTGAACGTGCTGCATCATGACATCAGATCGCTCTTTGCGAGCACCGCGCCCGACGAGCAGTCGCCGCTTCTTTATTACGTGCAGGGTTCGAGCATCCCCGGCATCTACAACATGGGTGGCGACTTCGCCTTCATGAAGGATTGCGTGGCGCGCGCCGATCGCGAATCCCTCAAGCGCTACGCCTTCGACTGCGTCGAATCGGTGCACCGCATCCTGACGGGCTTCGACAGCCCGATCGTCTCGATCGCCCTCGTCCAGGGCGATGCGCTCGGCGGCGGCTTCGAGGGGGCGCTTTGCTGCAACGTCATCGTGGCGGAGCGCAGCTCGCGGATGGGGTTCCCGGAGATCCTGTTCAACACCTTCCCCGGCATGGGCGCCTACAGCATTCTCTCGCGCAGGCTCTCACCGGCCGCCGCCGAGCGCCTGATCATGAGCGGCAAGGTTCACACGGCGGAGGAGATGTACGAGATGGGCCTCGTCGATGTCATCGCGGAGGACGGCGAGGGCGAGGCTGCGGTGCGTGAATTCATGAAGGCGGGTGCGAGCCGCCACCGCGTCCGCAAGGTGATGTTCGACATTCGCCAGCGCGTCAATCCGGTCACGCTCGACGAACTTCACGAGGTCACCGAGATGTGGACGGATCACGTCCTCAAGCTCGCCCCCTCGGATCTGCGGCGCATGAGCCATCTGCAGGCCGCGCAGGTGCGGCGTCTGTCGCGGCTGCAAAAAGGCGACGAGCCTGCATAGGCGCGCTTGACGGCGGCTTGGTCTCCCGAGCTGCTCAGCCTCCGTGCGAAAGACGCGCCGGCGCGGCGCTGTCTGTCTGAGGTGCGGCAAGGTTTTCATATGCCGTCCGGAAGGAAGCTATTTCGGCGCGCAGGTTCTGGATCAGCTCGTCGCCGCGCTCGGCCAGCTCGTTCGCGTCGACGTTGCGCCAGGCGAGGCAGAGGGCGAAGACCCGCTCCGCACCGGCATTGGCGGCGCAGCTGCGCAGGGCGTGGAGGCAATCGTCGAAGCCGGGGCGATCCAGCTGCGCCACGCAGTCGGACAGCTCGGTGCAGAGCTGCTCGACGTCTCGCGCGCATTGCTCGACGATCTCCGCGACGAAGCCCGGACCGCCGAGCTTTTCGAGTTGGCGCAGGGTGTCGGTATTGATGATCCTCGATTTCGTGGAGTCGAAGGCCGGGCGACGCCTCGGCTTCGACCGCTGCCGTTCGCCGTCGTCGCCCGCCGCGATTTCCCCCGCGACCACCTCGCAGATGATGTCGAGCAGCTCCCGCGTCTCGATGGGCTTCGTGGCGAAGCCCATCATACCCGCGTCGAGGCAGCGTTTGCGGGTTTCGTCCGTCGCATCGGCGGTGAGGGCGATGATCGGGACGCGGCGCTCGCCGAGCGACGTGAAGGCGTAGAGCTTCGCGGCCTCGATCCCGTCCATGTTCGGCATGTTGAGATCCATCAGGACGACGTCGAACGCCTCCTCCGCCATCGCCTCGAGCGCCTTCTCCCCGTCATCCACCGCGAGAACCCTGCAGCCGACGGATTCGAGGATCTTCGAAATCACCATCTGGTTGGTCTTGTTGTCTTCCGCGACGAGGACGTTCACCCCGTCGAGACGGCGGTCGTCGCCGCTGCCTGGTTGTTCCTCGTTCCGGCTCCCGTGCGAGGACGCGGCGGCGAAGGCTCGCTCCAGCGTCGCAGGGTCGCAGTCCCGTGCCGCCGCCGATTGGAAGCGCTGCTGCAGATCGTGGCTCAGCGGCTCCGCCAGTGTGTTTCGCAGCAGCAGGAAGCGGAGCCCGTCGTAATCGGGGCCGGTGAGACGCGCGGGGAGTTCAGCCGCCTGGTCCAGCCGCTCGTCGACCAGCACGAAGACATCCTCATCGTTGCCCGCCAGTCCCTGCAGCAACAGCCAGGCGGCGTGATTGTCGGAAACGCACAGCGTATCCGGGCACGCGGCGACAATATGGGCCGCCAGCGCCTGATCCTGCGTGGCGAGGATCGCGCGGCGCGGCGCGCCCTTTTCGGCCACAGGCTCCGCAACGGGCTCCGCCGTCTCGCCGGTCACGGCGTCGCCGGCGATCGGGAGCTCGAGCCAGAAGCGGCTGCCCTCGCCCTTCGCGCTCACGACGCCGATTTCGCCGCCTTGCGATTCCACCAGCTGCTTGCAGATCGCGAGGCCGAGGCCCGAGCCGCCGAATTCATTGATGACGGTTTCGTCCGCCTGGGTGAAGCTCTCGAAGATGCGCTTCTGGGCCACCTGCTCGATCCCCACGCCTGTATCGATGACGTCGATCCGCAGCCGGGCCTCGCCGTCCGCGTCCTCGACGCAATCGACGCTGACGAGCACGTAGCCGCTCTTCGTGAACTTCACGGCGTTGGCGGTTAGATTGATCAGGATCTCCTCGATGTTCATCTTGCTCGCGGTCACGAAACGCGGCGTGCAGGCGCTGATATGCGTCGACAGCCGCAGGCCCTTCTCCTTCGCCTGGACGGAGAGCATGGAGCGCACGTCCGCGACCAGCGCGAAGAGATCGAAGCGGGTGTTCTGCATGGGCATGCGCCCGGCTTCGATGCGCGAAAGGTTGAGGATGGAGTTGATCAGCGACAGGAGCGACTGGCCGGAGCGCTCGATGGTGCGCACCATCTCCGCCTCCTCGCGCTCGCGCGGACGCTGCCGCAGGATGCCGCCGAGGCCGATGATGGCGTTGAGGGGCGTGCGCAGTTCGTGCGAGACGCTGGCGAGGAACAGGCTCTTGGCCCGGTTCGCCTCCTCGGCCTGCTGCTTGGCGAAGGACAGTTTCCGGATCAGGACCGAAACGTAGAGCGGCAGGATGATCAGCCCCACGACGAGCGAGACGGTGAGGCCGAGATTCGTCGTCGCGATCCCCGTATGCCAGATCACGCCGGCGAATCCAACGAGAGAGACCGATGTCGCGATGTAGAGATACTTGACGCCGAACCGGAAACCGTTGCCGAAGATCGTCCAGAGGAACAGCGGATACATGAACCCGCCGGCCATGCCGCAGGCGGCCGCCGTGAACGAGATCATCCCGAGATCATGGAAGATCGCGAATATCCGCCGTGCGGGCGAGCTGGCGGGATACTTCACGATATGCGCAAACAGCAGGAACGACACGGCGTAATAGAGCGCGAAGACCGGCCAGACGACGCTCAGGATCTCGCCGGCATAGGTGGATCCGGTGAATGTCGCGATCTTCAGGTACATCAGGACCGCGGTCGCGAAGACGAGCCGGTTGGCCGTCATCTCGTGCTCGCTGTCGGGCCGTTTGGCGAGCCTCTCCCTGATAGCCGCCAATTTGGTTGGACGGGATCTCGGAGCTTCGGTCTTGGTTGCGGCGTCGTCGCTCATCATTGACGGAACTCGATCTTACCTTGAGGCAATCGGGCCCTTCAGCCTCGCGGGTCGAGATCGCTCGCAAACAGCGTCTGATCCCGCGGCGGTCGTCCGGCACGATTCCAAGTCTACGCGCCATCACTTAATAAACCTTACCGGATCGATATCGCTCATCCTTCCTCACGGGAACAACAGAGGCGCAAGTGCCCGCCGGTCATCTGAATCTGGCGTGCGAAGCGATCCAGTCACACGCCTCACGCATTCGTGAGCGTCGCGTTCCGCGGGAGCCCGGCTATTCCGGCCCGGAGGCGAGGCCCAGGCGCCGCATCTTCTCCCAGAGCGTTGTGCGCGACACGTCCAGCCGGCGCGCCGTCTCCTGGATGCTGCCTCCGGTCGCTCGCAGCACCGCCTCTATATGCGCCTTTTCGGCCGCCTCCCGGACGGCGGCGAGCGTCAGAGCCTCGCCAACAGCGTCCATCCCTGGCGTCGACTGGCTCGGAGACGAGGGTATCGCCTTCCCGTCGGGGAACAGATCCGCCGCGCCGATGCTGTCTCCTTCCGCGAGGGCGACGGCGCGCTCGACTCTGTTTCTCAGCTCGCGGACATTGCCCGGCCAATCATACGACATCGCTGCGGCGATCGCCTCGGGAGCCGGCGCGAGACGAAGCCCCCGGAGCCGCGGCCCCGCCTCGGCGACGAAGCGCTCCAGCAGCGGAGCGATCTCCTCCGTGCGTTCGCGCAGGGCGGGGAGACGTATCGTCAGCACGTTGATGCGGTACCAGAGGTCCTCGCGGAAAGCGCCGGCCGCCACCGCCGCCTCGAGATCGCGATGCGTCGCGCAGACGAGCCGGGCGGTGAAGGGCTGGGGCCGGACATCACCGACGCGGATGAATTCGCGCTCCTGGACGAGGCGCAGGAGCTTGGCCTGGAGCGGGCCGTCGAGTTCGCCGATCTCGTCGAGGAAGAGAGTTCCGCCCGCTGCCGTCTCCGCAAAGCCGAGATGACGCGCCGCGGCCCCGGTGAATGCGCCCCGCTCGTGCCCGAAAAGCGCGGAATCGACGAGTTCGGGGGCGAGCGCTGCGCAATTGACCGCCACGAACGGGGCCTTTGCCCGCCCGCTCGACTCGTGCAGGAAGCGCGCGGCGACCTCCTTGCCGCTTCCGGTCTCCCCCAGCAGGAGCACCGGCAGATCGACATCCGCCACGCGTTCGAGGAGACGCCGGGTCGCGGCGGTGGCGCGCGAAAGCCCGAAAGTGGCGAAGTTCTCCTCGGCGACGGGTTCCTCCACGCCGCCGGTGACGGCGGCGAGCTTCTCGACGACATCGTCCATTTCGAAGGGTTTCGAGATGTAGTCGCGCGCGCCCATGCGCACGAGCCGGATCGCCTGGTCGATCCCCCCGAACGCCGTCATGAAGATCGTCGGCACCGCGCCCACGCGGGCAAAGACATCGCGCATCAGGCTCTCGCCGTCACCGTCGGGGAGGCGGATGTCGCACATGATGGCGTCCGGCGTCCGCAGTGCGATGAAGGACAGTGCCTGCGCGACGCTCTTCGCCCATTGCGCGCGATAGCCCTCGAGCGCGAGGCGCTGTTCCAGCGAGCGACCGAGGATCTCGTCGTCCTCGATCACCAGTATCAGCGCCCCGCCGCTCATGTTGCCCCTGCTCATCTTGTCCCCACCTGCATTGTCGCCGCATCTTCGCCCGCAACTTCGCCCTCGACGACGGGCCCCGCAGGGAGGGACACCACGACCCGCGTTCCCTCACCGGCGCGGCTCGAAACCTTGATCTGCCCGCCGATGTCGTCGAGCAGCCGCGAGACCATCCAAAGGCCCAGTCCCTTGCCGTTCGTCAGGTGTGCGCTGGTCCGGCCTCCCTCGAGAAAGGCGAGGACGTCCTCGGGCATTCCCGGCCCGCTGTCGGAAATCGCGAAGTCAGTCTCGCCGCTGCTCTGGCTCACGGCGAGCCTGACGCGACCGCCCTCGCCCGAAGCCTTGCAGGCGTTCAGCAGGAGATTGAGCAGCACCTGCCGCAGGGCGTCCGCATCCGCCGTGATCGGGCTCATGTCGTCAATGCGCCATTCGAGGGACAGGTGACGTCGCCTCGCTTCGGGCGCGACGAGAAGCTGGATATCGACGAGGTCCTCCCGCGAGAACCGCATTCTCCCCGGCGCCGGTCGATAGGTCGAGAGCATCGCGTCTGCCACGCGCTCGATCGACCGCAATCCCCGCTCGACCAAATCGAGAGTCTCGGCGCGCACATTCGGCTTGTCGCCGAAACGGCGCAAGGTGGAGACGGCGTTCAGCAATCCGGCGAGGGGGTTGCGCACCTCGTGGGCGAGGCCGGCGGCAAGCTTGGCGAGGAGGGCGTTGCGCTCCTTCTCGCCGAGATCGGCCAGGGCGAGATTGTGCGCCTCCTCCGCGGCGAGCCGATCGGCGATCGCTTCCCGCAGACGCGTGATCTCGGCGCTCGCTCGCTTCTCCCCGCCGTCTCCCGTCGTCCCGCCCGCGACCTCCAGGGCCAGCGCGTCGAGATGCGCGACGGCGCGGCGGGTGAAGACGAAGGTGATCAGCGCCGCGATGCCGGCGAGAAGGATGTCGATGACGATGGCCCAAAACTCGGCTCGCTCGATATCCGCGACGATGTCGCTGGCGTCGAGGACTGCGGCGAGTTCGAGCCGCGTTTCGCCCACTGCAAAGGTGCGCGCCACCACCGCCCGCATCCCCGGTTCGGCGCGCGTGAAATGCACGGTGCCGACCGGTTCCTGCGCCAGCGCGGCGAGCGCCGCGGCGACCTCCGCCCCGTTCGAGTCCCCGCGAACGACCCTCTGCACCTCACCATCCGCATCGCGCCAGCGCACCACGAGGACTTCTTCCGTGAGTGTTTCGCCGAAGCTCAGCGGAGCGCGGAGCAGGTCTTCGACCCAGGGTTCGCCGAAGCCGAGGCGCGGAGCGATCATCCCCGCCAGCCCGTTGAGAAAGATCGTCGCCTTGGCTTCGAGCGCCTGCACCTCGCGGCGCTCGAGCAGGGCGAGCCCGATCTGCGTCGTCCCGACGGCGACGAAGAACATGCCCACCGAGACGCCCAGCGGCAGCAGGAGCGTCAGAGACCAGCGGCTGTTCGACATCTTGCGCATACCGCATTTCTAGAGAGTGGAGCGTTTGTTGTCACTCGGGCGGCCGGCCCTTCCGGCCGCCCGAGGTTGAAAATCATACGAGCACATCGCCGCGCCAGCCGGGCGCGAGGTTGTCGTACCAGAAGTCACCATAGCCGATCGCCCGCTGCGGAAGGCGCGGCAGGACAAGGGCTGCGGCGCCCGCGTATGCCCGGGGAAGCATCGTGCCGCCGGACGCGCGCGCTCTCGCCACATGCTCGACCCGCACGCCGCGATCCGCCGCCACGGCCTGGAGCGCTTCGCGCTGGGACGCATCCGCTCCACCCACGAGCGTGACCAGCGATACCGGCCACAGGCCTGTGCCGATCGCCCAAGCGGCGAGGCGCTGCACGCGCCGGGAACCGTCGTGCATGACGACGAGGCGCTTGCCTTCGCCCTCGCGGAAGCCGACGAACAGCGTCGGTCCCATGTGCTTTTCCGCGACCTCGAAGAGCTTGTCGGTCATCCGCTCCTCGAAGACCGGAAGCGTCACGCGCGCCCCATGGTGACACCAGCCGTCCGTGGGCAGCACGAGCAGTTCGCGGTTCTCGTTCGAGGATGCCGGAATGAGCTTGAGCGGATCGCCTTCCTCGTAGGTCAGCGCGAAGCGGCTCGGGCAGCCGCCCATCTCGGCGCGCATCTCTTCAATGGCCTGGGCAAGCTTCGCGCGGATCACATCGCGCGCCGCCGGCACCCGCGCCGTATCGATGCAGTCGCGATCGATGACGGCAACCGCGGTCAACCCCGTTCCCTTGGCTCCCGCGAGGCGCATCGCCCGGCGCGTCACCATGCGCGCATGGGGTGCGATCAGGGCGAAGCGGACGCCGTCGTAGCCCGCGTCGTAGGGGATATCTTCGTATGGGAGATCGTCCTGCACGAGCGCGCGCGGCTCGGGAGTGGTCGGCGCGGCGATCCGCCCCTGCGCGGGCCGGCGGTCGAGGACGGGCGCGTTGCCCGCGAGAAACGCCGAGACCGTCCGCTGCTCCAGCGAATGCGCCGCGCGCGGCAGGATCCCGGCAAGCGCATCCTCGCGTGCCCGCAGGGGCGCCCCGGAGATATAGGCGGCTCGACCCAGAAGATGGCCGGCCACCGGCATCGTCCCGATCAGGAAGACGAGCGTGAGAAGGGCCACGATGGTCGCATCCAGGCTGCCCTTCGTGATGATCACGCCGAGAAGGACTAGCCCCGCCCCGAGCGTTCCCGCCTTGGTGGCGGCATGCATGCGCTGAAAGGAATCCTCGAAGCGCAGCACGCCGATCGTGGCGACGGCGAGGAAGCCCGTGCCGACGAGCTTGAAAAGGAGAGCGACGAGCGCGGTCATGACGAATTCCTTTCTTTCTTCTCGAGGAAGGCGGCAAAGGCGATGGTGGCGACGAAGGCGATGAGCGCGAGACCCAGCCCCACGTCGAGAAACTCCCGACGCTCCGTCACGACGGCGGTGAGTGCGCAGGCCGCCACGGCGACCCCCGTGAGCATGTCGAGCGCGACGAAGCGGTCGGCGTAGCCCGGCCCGACGATCATGCGGAAGGCCGAGCCGGCGATGGCGAGGGCGAGCACCACGGTGAGCGCGATGGCGACGGTGGTGACGGCGGCGTCGATATTCTCAATCATCCTTCGATCCTCCGGATCAGGTGCTCGAACGTGTTCTTGATGTCGCGCACGACCGCATCCGCCGAAGGCGCATCGAGAACGTGGACATAGAGCCTGTCGCGGCTCTCGGAGACGTGCAGCGACGTGGTGCCGGGCGTCAGGGTCACCAGATTGGCGAGCGTCGCCACTCCGAGATCGCTGCGCAGGCTGATGGGCACGGCGACCACGGCGGGAGCGAGTTTCGCGCGCGGCGAAAGCACGGCGATCGCCACGCGGCTCGCCGATTTCACGAGGGCGGCCAGAAAGATGACCAGCAGGACCGCCAGGGCCCACAGGCGGCGCGGGGACGAGAAAATGCTCATTGGACGGCTCCCTTGTTCTCGATGATTTCGGCCAGGCCCGTGGGCGATGCCGGCTGCAGGGTCGGAAGGACCTCGGCGATATACTGCGCCGGATCGACGAGCGCCGCCGTGGCGACGCGCGCGTATTCGATGAACGGATCGGCAAAGAGTCCGATGCCCAGCGTGACCGCGCCGAGCAGCGCGATCGGGATCAGGAAGGCAGCGGGGACCGTCCGTGGTGTCGCGCGCACGAGAACCGGCTTCTTCCAGAAGGCCTCCATCCAGATCTTGGACATGGAGAACAGGGTGAGCGCGCCCACCACCAGGGCCACCGCCGCAAGCCACCACGCCTCTACGCGCAGCGAGGCGTCGATGACGAGGAACTTCGCCCAGAAGCCCGACAGCGGAGGGAGGCCGGCGAGGGAAAGCGCCGGGATCAGGAACAGCACCGCGAGCCATGGGTGGGACTTCAGCAGCCCGCCCGCCTTGCGCAGGTCGTCCGTTCCCGCGGCCCGATGGATCGCGCCGGCGAGAAGGAAGAGGTTCGCCTTCACGATGATGTGGTGGATGATGTAGAAGACCGCGCCCGCGATCGCGACGGGAGTGGCGATGGCGAGGCCCATCAGCATGTAGCCGATCTGGCTGATGATGTGGAAGGAGAGGATCCTGCGCACGTTCCACTGGATCGCCGCGCCCAGCACGCCGGTGATCATGGTCAGCGCCGCGACCACGGCCACGATCTCGCGCATGAACCCGCCTTCCATCTCGAAAAGCAGCGTGAAGACCCGGAAGGCCGCATAGACGCCCACCTTGGTCAGCAGTCCGGCGAAGATCGCGGCGATCGCGATCGGGGCGGTGTGATAGCTCGCGGGCAGCCAGAAGAAGAGCGGGAAGACGCCCGCCTTGATGCCGAAGGCGGCGAGGAAGAGCAGCGCCGAGGCGGTCAGCCCGGGGCTCATCTCCATGCCGGGCAGGATGCGCGCCAGATGGGCCATGTTCAGCGTGCCCGTCGCCCCGTAGAGTAGCGCGACCGCGATCAGGAAGAGGATCGTGCCGAACAGGTTCAGGACCGCGTACTTCAGCGCCCCATCGAGCTGCGCCTTGCCGCGATTGATCACGAGCAGGCCGAGCGTGGCGATGAGCATCACCTCGAACCAGACATAGAGATTGAAGATATCGCCCGTCAGGAACGCGCCGTTCACGCCGGCGATCAGCCCCAGGAACAGCGGATGAAACCCGGCGCGCTCCTGCCGCGGGCGAATGTCCGCCAGGGCGAAGATGCCGACGGCGAAGGCGAGCAGGCCGGAGATCGCGACCATGGCCGCCGAGAGAGGGTCGGCGACGAAGCTGATCCCGAAGGGCGCCGCCCAGTTCCCGAACTGCTTGGCGACGACGCCTTCGCTCGCCACAGTCCAGACGAGCACGAGCGACGCGCCGAGCAGCAGGACGAGGCTCGCGATCCCCACCGCACGTTGCGCCGTCGGCCACGCCCAGAGGCAGGCCGTGACCGCAGCGGCCAGGATCGGGATCAGGACAGGCCAGACCACCAGAAGGGCAGAAAAATCGACTACACGATCAACCATCGGACTTCACCCTTCCGGAAGAGGGAGCATCGGGCGCCCCGAGGCTCTCGGCGGCGCGCATCTCGCGCACGTCGAGGGTGCCCAGGGCGCGATAGGTCTGTAGAGCGAGCACCGCCGCGAAGGCCGTCAGGGCGAAGCCGATGACGATCGCGGTGAGCGCCAGCGCCTGCGGCAGCGCGTTCGCGGCATCGGCGGCGAGCGCGTCGATCCCGCGCGGGATCACCGGCGGGGACGTCGCGCCCATGCGCCCGGCGAAGAAGATCAGGAAGATCGCGCCGTTGGTCAGCAGCGCCAGACCGAGGATCATGCGCACCGCGTGACGCGAGAGCATCATGTAGAGCCCGCAGCCCATATAGGCGGCGATGGTGAGGGCGTAGACGAGGGTCATCGCGCATCCTCCGCAAAGAGCCGAAACATGAAGGAGAGGACCCCGCCGACGACGACGAAATAGACCCCGAGGTCGAAGGCGATCGTCGTGCCGAGCTTGATCCCGGCGAGGCTGCCCCACTGATGGGTGAGGAACGAGGCGTCCGTGATCAGACCCGGCACCCCCGAGGCGAAGGCGACGAAGAGCCCGATGCCCATCAGCACCACCGGATGCAGCAGCAGCGCGCGGCGGGCGGTCTCGACACCGAGCGCCAGGGCGAGGGTGGCGAAGGCCGCCGCCCCGAAGAGGCCGCCGATGAAGCCGCCGCCGGGTTCGTTGTGACCGCGCAGGAGTATCCAGACGGAGCCCGTCAGGATGATCGTGAAGAAAATCCGCGCGACGGCGGTAAGAACGACGGACTGCATGGATCAGGTCTCCTTGCGGGCGGAACGGGAGGTCTTGCCGCTCGCGCGCAGCAGAACCCAGGCGGCCAGCGCGGCGAGTGCGACCACCGCGAGTTCGCCGAACGTGTCGAGGGCGCGGAAATCGACGAGGATGACGTTGACGACGTTGCGGCCGAACGCCTCCGGGACCGACGTGGCAGCAAACCACTCCGTGAGCTCCGGGTTGAACGGCTTGCCGGCGACCCAAAGAGCGGCGACGAAGACGCAGGCGGCGAATGCCGCGGCGATGACCCCGTCCGTCCAGCGCTCTCCCTCGGTCCGGGAGGAGCGCGCCACGACGGGCAGCCGGAGCAGGACCGCGGTGACGATGACCACGAACAGCGTCTCGACGGAGAACTGCGTCAGGGCGAGGTCCGGCCCGCCGTTCATCAGGAAGACGAGGGCCAGCCCGTAGCCCGACAGCCCGACCGCCACGATCGCGCTGACGAGCGAGGGAACGATGGCCGCCACGATCGTCCCCGCGATAATCAGCGCGCAGACGACGACGAGATACGGACGCAGCGGCGCCTCCGCGACGTCCGGCAGCAGCGGCCCCGCTCCGGAGAGCAGGCCGAAGGCGACGAGGCCCGTCACCGACGCCGCGATGACCGCGCCGTAGACCCGCAGGTCGCCGTTCTGAAGCACCCGCGTCGACCAGCGCGCAAGGGCGAGCGTGCCGTCGAGGACCCGATCATAGCCGCGATCGGTCAGCAGCTCGTCGAAGGCGCGCCGACGCCGCAGGAAGACGTGGATCGGGTCCCAGTACCAGGCGAGCGTCGCCCCGAGCACGACCACGAGGCCGGAGAGGGCGAGCATGGGCGTCAGGCCGTGCCACAGCTTGAACGACACCTCGAAGGCCTCCCCGTGGATTGCGATTGCCGCAGGCTCGATCAGCGCATGGGCGACGAGCGAGGGCATCAGCCCGAAGGCGACGCCGGTCACGGCCAGCAGAACCGGCCCGATCGTCATGCCGGGCGTCTCACGATTGATGAGCCGGATGGGCCGGCGCGCGCGCCCGAAGAAGGGCCGGAGGGCGAGGACGCCCGCGATCGCCACCATCACCGCGTTCACGAGGACGCCGATCGCGACGACGATCGCGTCGAAGGACGAGGCGAGCTTGGCCTCGAACAGATACTCCTTCGAGATGAAGCCGATGAAGGGCGGCAGCCCCGCCATGGAAAAGCAGGCGATGATGGTGGCGGCAGCCGTCACCGGCAGGTGCCGCGCGAGCCCGCCGAGGCGGTTGAGCTGCGTCGTCCCCGTGGCGTGGATCACCATGCCCGCGCAGAAGAAGAGCGTCGCCTTGTACAGCGCATGGGCGAGGATGAACCCGACCACGGCCACCGAAGCGACCGGGCCGTCGAGGCCGATCAGCATCACCAGCGTACCGAGCGAGGCAACGGTGGAGAAGGCGAGGACCGCCTTGATCTCCGTGGCGCGCACGGCCTGGACGGCTGCGATCAGCATCGTCGCGCCGCCGAACGCGACCATCGTCGCGCCAACCCAGGCCACCTGGCCGAAGACAGGGTCGAGCCGGGCGAGGAGGTAGACGCCGAGCTTCACCATCGTCGCCGAATGCAGGTAGGCGGATGCCGGCGTAGGCGCCTTCATGGCGTTCGGCAGCCAGAAGTGGAAGGGCGCCTGGGCCGACTTGGTGAAGGCGCCGACGAACACGCAGGCGACGATCGCGGGGAAGAGCGGGCTGTCGATCAGCGGAGCGGGATCGGCGACGATGGCGGCAAGCGAGAAAGTTCCCGCCTCGACCCCGATCATGATGATCCCGGCCAGAAGCGCCAGACCGCCACCGGCGGTGACGAGCAGCGACTGCAGCGCCGCCCGGCGCGCCTTCGGGTCCTCGCCGTGGAAGCCGACGAGCAGGAACGAGAGCAGGCTCGTCATCTCCCAGAACACGAACAGCGCGACGAGGTTGTCGGCTGTCACCGTGGCGAGCATCGCGGTCATGAACAGGAAGATGTAGAGGAGAAACTGCGCCCGCTGGAAAGCCGGCTTCCGCTCCATGTAGGACGACGCATAGAGCGTCACCATCGCCCCGATCCCGGTGATCAGCAGGGCAAACAGCAGCGAGAATCCGTCCAGCCGGAAAGTGAGGTCGATCCCCAGCGACGGCACCCAGGGCACCACGTCGACGATCGGCGCCTCGCCCACCTGGCCCGTTAGGCCGAAGAAGTAGACGAAGAGCGAGGCCGGCAGAAGGGCGGCGATCCAGCCTCCGAACCGCCCCGTCGCAGTAGCCACGAACGGCAGGGCGATGGAGCCGAGAAGGCCGAGCAGGAGCACGGTCGAAATGTCCACGGGCAGAGTACCTCCGTATGATCACGAAGGACTTCGCAAGCCGTGTGCCAGCCGGATTTCGGGGGGCAAAGCCTTGTTTTGCCGGGCATTCCGGGCGCCACTGCGAGCGCGATGTTCGGAATTCCCGACGCCGCCCGCCGGGACGTCCGGATTTCCGAACGCGCAGGGCCCGCCGGCATGGTCGTCTCCGGGCTGCAGTCCGGCGTCACCCGACGCCGAGTGCGCGCAGAACATCGTCAGTGGTGGTGACGGCCGCCACGTTCTGCATGGCGTAGTCGATCGACGCCCTGTGCCAGTCGGCATTCATGGTCGAACAGCCATCCTCGGGGATGATCATGATGTAGCCCTTGTCCGCCCCGGTGCGAGCCGTGTGCTCGATCGACATGTTGGTCCAGGCACCCGTTTCGATGATGATGTCGCGGTCCTCGGCCTTGAGAACGGTCTCCAGCGTCGTGCCCTCCCATGCGCTCATGCGCATCTTGGTGACGACATGGTCGCCGGGCATGGCCTCGAGACCGGGCACCGGCTCCGCCCCCCAGCTGCCGGCGACGAGGGCGTTGGCGTCGAGCACGCCTTCGAAGAGCGGTGCGTTCAGGGTGAGCCCGCGCCCGCCTTCCGGCACCTTGAACCAGACATGGATCACCGGGATGCCCAGCGCGCGGCAATGGCTCGCGAGCCGCCGGATGTTCTCGATGGCGTTCTGCTCCCGGCAATGCTGCGGCGAGCCCGACGCTGCGAAGGCACCGCCCTCCATCACCACGTCGTTCTGCATGTCCTGGATGACGAGGGCGCAGCGCGCGGGATCGAGGGCCAACGCGCCTTCTCCCGAGGCTGCCGATGCGGGCTTGTTCGCAGGCCTGCTCGACGCAGTGCCGCGGGCGCGCATGAAGGGCTCGTTGCGCGGGCCGATCTTCGTGTCGACTGCGTAGACCGAGGTGGAGGCGCAGACGAAGAGCGTGCGCCAGTCCGCGCCGCCCCAGTGCAGGTTCGCCGGAAGCTCGGGAATGCTCACCTTGCCGAGCAGCCGCCCCGACGGATCGTAAACCCAGAGCCCGCCGGGCGCGGTGACCCAGACATTGCCCTGCGCATCGCACTTCATCCCGTCCGGCACGCCCGGCTTCAGGCTGTCCTTGATGCCGGAGGCGAAGATGCGGCCGCTCGCCAGCGTGCCGTCGTCGCGGACGTCGAAGACGCGGATATTGGCCTGCTCGGTGTCGTTGATGTAGAACAGTTTCTCGTCCGGCGAGAAGCAGAGGCCGTTGGGCATCGAGAACATGTAGCGCTCGACGACAAGTTGCGGCTCGCCGCGTGCGTCGCCGGCCTTCGCACCGGGAGGGATGCGAAACACCCCCTGCCAGCCGAGCTCCCGCTGTCGCTCGACGCCGAAGACCGGCATGCGCCCGTACCACGGGTCCGTGAAGTAGATCGACCCATCCGAGCGCATGCAGACGTCGTTGGGGCTGTTGAGTTCCCGCCCCTCGAAATGCGACGCCAGAACCTCGCGCACGCCGTCTTGCCGAAAGCGCGTGACGCTGGAGGTCGCGTGCTCGCAGACGATGAGATTCAGCTCGGCATCATAGGTCATGCCGTTGCCCTTGTGGGAGGGCCGCAGCACCTCGCGCATCCCGGCCTTGTCCCAGCGCCGGCGCACGTCGCCGGGCATGTCGGAGAAGAGCAGGTAATGCTCGCCCGGATGCCAGATCGGCCCTTCCGTGAACATGAAACCCGAGCCGATCTGCCGGACAGGGGCATGCTCGTCGATCAGGCTGCGGAATTCCGGTCGAACTGCCTCGTGAGCCATCGCGTCCTCCTTGCAGGATAGTCAGACCGGGAACCAGTTGCGCCGCTGGACCGTCTGCGAGACCGGCCCGGGCACCGCCATGTCGAGCCGCCCGACGATCTGGCCGTTCTCGACCTTGGCCGGCTTGTCGTGGATGGGGAGCAGGAACTTCGAGGAGTTCAGCAGCTTCTTCACCGCCGCCTTCTCGGAGCGCTTCGAGCCCGCATGATTGCCCGTCACCTGCACCTCGCTCGCCTGCGTCGTGCGGAACGGCTCGACGATCTGGTCGGTGATGTCGTAGATCACGTCGCCGCAGATGGTGGCGCGGCCCTCCGCAGTCTCGACATGGACGTTCATCGAGCCCTCGGTGTGGGCGTTGGCGGCCTCCAGCACCACGCCCGGGATCAGCTCGATCGGGCCCGACAATTCGAGATCCTCGAAGCGCAGCGCGCCGGGCTCGTGCAGGCGCTCGATCAGGTGGATGATGTCGGGCTTGGGATATTGCGGGTGCATCAGCCCCGAGACGGAGCATTCGAGCTCGCGGCGATTGAGCACCACCGTGGTGTTCATGGAAAAATGATCGTCCTTGCCGGCATGGTCGATGTGGAGATGCGTGTGGCAGACGTAGCGCACGTCGCTCATCTTGACGCCGTGGCGCGCGAGCTGGTTCTCGATCATGTTCTCGTGGAACTGCAGCCCGCGCATGCCGAGCGATTCCATGATGGCGTTGTCGCGGTAGCCGGTATCGACCACAATCGGATACTGGCCGCCCAGGATGAGGAAGCCGTAGACCGGAACGCGGCGCGTGCGCCCGCAATCGCGCCCGAGCACGAGAAAGCTCGATTCGAGCTCGATGTCCCCGTAATCCAGGATCTTGATTTCCAGCATCTGTTTCCCCTCTTCCTTTTCTTCGGGGCTTCCCCCGCTTTGTGTCGTCAGAGCCTGTAGACCCGCTGCGCGGTGTCGTGGAAGATCGCCTTCTGCTTCGCCGCGCTCATTTCGCCCGTCGCCGCCATGAAGGCGGCGAGGAGGTCGGCATAGGAGGTCCAGAGCTTCTCGATCGGGAAGTTCGAGCCGAACATGCAGCGTTTCGCGCCGAATATCGCGACCGTCTCATCAATGATGCGCGCGATATGGGCGGCGTCGTTTGCGTGGATGAAGGTGCCGAGGCCGGAAAGCTTCGTCACCACGTTGCTCCTCGCCGCGAGCGCCTTCATCCCGCGCTTCCACAGAGCACGCCCTTCATCCGAGATATCCTCCGGCATGCCCGCATGCTGCAGGATGAAGGTCACGTCCGGGCAGGCCTCGGCGAGTTCGCAGGCGCTTTCCATCTGACCGGCGAAGACCTGCAGATCAAAGCTCCAGCCGTAATCCGCGAGACGCGCGATGTTGCGCTGGACGGTGGGATCGCGGCAGAGATCGGGCGTGGCGGCGAACCGGTATTGCGGGTTCTCGTGCCAGTGGAACTGCTGGCGGATGCCGCGCATCAGCGGGTATTCCGCGAGCTTGTCGAGCGCCGGTCGCACATCGCGGACGGTCATGTCGCAATAGCCGACGATGGCGTGCGGCCAGCCGGTCTCAATGGCCGCCTGCTGCACGTAGGCGACCTCATCGACGAACCAGTTCGGAGCCCAGTTGACCTGAACGTAGACGGATTTCTCCACGCCCGTTTCGGATAAGTCCTCCAGATACTCGGAGATCGGATAATCCCGCTTGATGGCGTCGTAGGGGCCGAATATGCGGGGCTGGGTCGGCCCCAGCAGCCAGGGGAGGTCGGCCTGTCGCCAGATGTGATGGTGGGCGTCGATGATCTTCATCAGGCGACCCTTCGCTCGAATGTCAGGACTTCGTGGCAGAGCCGCTCCGCGCTCGAACCGTCGCCGAGGCGGTCGATGAAGGGGAGGGCCGCCGTCAGTGCGCCTGTCTGGGCGACGTAGCCCTGCTCCCCCGCCAGCGGATTGAGCCAGAGCACCGCCCAGGAGAGCCGCGAAAGCCGCTCGACGGCCTGCGTCATGGCGCTGTGATCGCCGCGCTCGAGGCCGTCGGAGAGGATGACGCAGAGTGCGCCGCGGGCAAATCCCGAGAAGCGCGGAACGGCGAGGAACGTCTCCAGCGCGTCGCCGAGCCGCGTGCCGCCGTCCCAGTCTGCGACGAGGTTGGCCGCGACGGCCAGCGCCTGCTCCCGGTTGCGGCGGCGCAGCGCCCGGGTGATCCGGGTGAGGCGCGTGCCGAGCGTGAACACCTCCAGCCGCTCGGTCGCCTGCGCGAGGGCGTGCGCGAAACGCAGATAGGCGTCCGTATGCGCCTTCATGGAGCCCGATACGTCGATCAGCAGCAGCACCCGCCGCCGCCGCGTCCTGCGGGCGAGCGCGGGGAGGCGCACAACCTCGCCGTCCCGCCGCACGGCTTCGCGCAAGGCCCGGCGCATGTCGAGGCGACCCCGTCGCTTGGTCGCGCCGAGGCGTCGAGAGCGCCGTCGCGGCAGGGCATTGGGCGCGGAGCGACGGAAACGACGAAGCGCCTCGCTCTCGCTGATCGGACCGAAGCCCCGCGTGAAGAGCCGCTCCGCCCCCGTCGGCGCGCCGCCGGATTCCTCCTCCGAGTCAGGCTCAGGCGGCTCCGCACCGCCGTCGCGGTCGTCGAAGGCCTCCAGCTCGTCTTCGTCGTCCGGATCGGCGCTGGCGGGGGCAGCGACCGTCTGGCCGAGGAACATCATGGCAAAGAGCGCGTCGAATTCCTCGCGTCGTTCAGGAGGCGGGGCGAGCGTCGCCAGCGCGGCGCGACGCACATCCTCCATCGAGCGCGGGCCGAGCAGGCCGATCGCGGCGATGAAGGATTGCGTCTGCTCCGGGGCGACGGGAAAATGATGCGCGCGCAGGAGCTGCGAGAACGCGACGAAGGGCGCGACGGCGCGCGGCAGGGTCTCGCTCATGACGCCGCCCTCTCGAGGATCGCGTCGATCTGCGGCTCGATGAAGACGAGGTCGTCCTGATCCTTGAGCACCACGCCGATCGCGCGCCTGAACGCGGCTGGCCAGGTTGCCCCCTGTTCGTGGAGCAGCGTTGCGGCCTCCGCCCATTCCACGGTCTCCGCGACGCCAGGCGGCTTTGCGAGCGGGAGCTGCCGCAGCGCGCCCACCGCCTCGACGACGGCGCGGGCGGTATCGCGGGCCACGACGCTCGCGCGCATCATCACGATCTGCGCCTCGCGGGCAGCATCCGGATAGCCGATCCAGTGATAGACGCAGCGCCGGCGCAGCGCTTCGTGCAGCTCGCGGGTGCGGTTCGAGGTCAGGATCACGACGGGATGCTCCTGCGCCCGCAGGGTCCCGCGCTCGGGGATGGAGATCGAGAAATCGGAGAGGAATTCGAGCAGGAACGCCTCGAATTCGTGATCCGCGCGGTCGATCTCGTCGATCAGGAGGACGGTGTCCGTGGGGTTGCGCAGGGCCTCCAGCATCGGCCGGGCGATGAGGAAATCGTCCGCGTAGATGTTGACGTAATTCTCGCCCGCCTGCCTGATGGAGAGCATCTGGCGCGGGTAGTTCCACTCGTAGAGGGCATGGGCGGAATCGATGCCCTCGTAGCATTGCAGGCGCAGGAGCTGGCGTCCGAGGATGGAGGCGACAGCCTTCGCGCCCTCGGTCTTGCCGACACCCGGAGCCCCCTCCAGCAGCAACGGCTTGCCCAGCGCTAGCGCCAGATAGACCGCGGTCGCGAGGCTGTCGTCGGCGAGATATTGCGCCGCCTGCAGGGCTTCCGCAAGCGTATCCGGGTTGTCGATGCCGACGATGCTGCGCCTGATGGCCAATGCTCTCGCTCCTGTTGCCTATCGCCGCGCCTGCGGCTTCGCGCCGCCATTCTCGCGGATGCCGCGCAGGACCTTCTCCGGTGTGATCGGCAGATCGTCTATGCGCACGCCGACGGCATTGAAGACCGCGTTCGCGACCGCCGGGAGGACGGGATTGGCGCACATCTCGCCGGGACCCTTGCCGCCGAAGGGGCCATCGGGGGCGGGGCGCTCCAGGATGGCGATGTTGTGCGGGGCGATGTCGCCGGGGCCGGGCATGACGTAGCCGTTGAAGTCGATCGGCCCATGCGAGCGATCGGGGTAGTACGGCTCCGTCGTCTCCCAGATGGCGTGGCTCATCCCCATCCACGCGCCGCCCACGAGCTGCTGCTCCACGAGGCGCGGGTTCAGCGCGCGCCCGACCTCGTAGGCGCTGTTCATCTCGACGACGGAGACTTCGCCGGTTTCGTCGTCGACCTCCACCTCCACGATCATCGCCGCATGCGCAAAGCAGGATACCGGGGTCATCTCGCCGGTTTCGGGATCGACATCCGAGAGCGGGATCAGGAAGATGCCGCGTCCCGACACCGTGCGGCCCTGCTTGAACTGCGCCGCCCCGCAGGCCTGCGCGGTCGTGATCGTCTTGGACGGGGCACCCTTGACGTGGATATTCCCCTTCCCGTCGGTCACGAGATCCGCGGGATCGACCTCCAGCTCCTCGGCGGCGGCCTCCAGCATCACGGCGCGTGCCTCCTGCGCCGCCTGGATCACGGCGTTGCCGACGCGGTGGGTGCCGCGCGAGGCGAAGGAGCCCATGCAGTGCGGGCCGGTGTCGGAATCGGCGGTGTCCACATAGACGTCGGCGACGGGAACGCCGAGTGTTTCCGCCGCGATCTGGCGGGTCACCGATTTCATGCCCTGGCCGAGATCGATGGAGGAGAGCGCCACCATAAACTTCCCGTCGGGATTGGAATGCACCAGCGCCTGCGATGGATCGCCGCCGAGATTCATGCCGATCGGATAGTTGATGGAGGCAAAGCCGCGTCCGCGATGTAGCGCCATCTCAGCGTCTCCTCAGGCCGGATATGGATGAAAACCGCGTCGTGCGGCGGGGCTCGGGAGATGCCGGCGGCGTCGGCGGTTGCACGGGAGGGGGGCGCACGGGAGGCGGTGTCGGCTCATGGCGCGGCTGAGCGGGCGGCGGCGGCGTCTGCCGCGCGGCTTGCGGCTGCGTTGGGGCCGGCTGCGAGGCGCTCGGCTGCGAATTGCCCCCATGCGCATAGCTCCCGGTGCGGACCCCCGTCACCAGCCCCTTCTGATCCGTCGCCGTCCGCGCGGGGAGTTCGGCGCGCGCCCCGCCGCCGTCGCGCAGGGAGGAGGCCTGTCTCGCCGCCGCCCCGATCTCCCACTTCGCCTTCTCCGCCGCGACCTGGCAGCACTCGATCAGCGCGGTGTTCTTGGCGAGCCGGCGATGCGCCTTCATGTCGCCGTCGCGATAGGAATTCAGGATGCGCAGCTCGATCGGGTCGATGCCCGCCGCATGCGCCACCTTGTCCATATGCGCCTCGATGGCGAAATCGACGCCGGTGATCCCGAAGCCGCGCATGGCGGTGGCGGGGGTGCGGTTGGTGTAGACGCAGAAGACGTCGGCGTAGACGTTCGGGATGGTGTAGGGGCCGGGCAGGTGCCCCACGGATTTGATGATCGCGTAGCTCGACAGGCGCGTATAGGCGCCTGCGTCGAAGTAGCCCGTGAACTTGCGCGCGATGATGCGTCCGTCCTTCGTCACCCCGTCCTTGAGATACCAGCGCTCGGCCCCGCGCGGGGCTCCGACCTGCATCTCTTCCGCACGGTCAAAGGCGTATTTGCAGGGGCGGCCCGTGAGCATCGCACCAAGGATTGCCATCGGCTCGTGGAGGCTGTCCACCTTGCCGCCGAAGCCGCCGCCGACAGTGCCGCCGATGAAGTGCAGGCGGTTCGAGGAGACCTTGAGCAGCTTCGCCGCCGTTCCCAGCGAAAAGAACAGCGCCTGGGTCGAGGTGTAGCAGACGAAGCGGTCGTTGGTCTCGGGCGCTGCGATCGCGCCGCAGGTCTCGGTCGGAGCCTGCTCGATGGGCGACATCTGATAGCGTCCCTCGACGATGTGATCGGCCCGGGCAAAAGCCTCCTCGACATCGCCGTAGCGCAGCTTCTGGTGATTGTAGCGGTCGTGGTAGACGAAGAGATTGCCCGGATAGGCCTCGTTGACGACCGGCGCGCCGGGCTTGATCGCCTCCTCGGGGTCGAGGACATGCGGCAGCACCTCCCAGTCGACCCGCACCTTCGCCACCGCATCCCGCGCCTCGCGTTCGCTTTCGGCGATGATGGCGGCGACGGGCTCGCCGACATAGCTGACCTTCTTGTCCGAGATCAGCGGCTCGTCGTCGATCCCGAAATCGAGGAGGCTGAGGAGCGTGTTGAGGTTGTTGGGCACGTCCTTGCCGAGGAGGATCCGCTTCACGCCGGGCATGCGTTCCGCCTCGCTCGTGTCGATGCGGCGGATGCGGGCGTGGTGGTGGGGGCTGCGCACGCAGCGGATATGCAGCAGCCCGTCGAAGAGATGGTCGTCGAAATAGGGCGAGCGACCGGTGACGTGCCCCAGCGCGTCCTGACGCTGCGTCGGCTTGCCGATCTCGTTGAGATTGTCGTCCCGCTCGTCGGCGAAAAATTCCTTGCGAAATTCGATCACGGTTTCGCCCTCATCCATATTGCCGGGGAGCGCCGGCGCGGGAGGCGGCGAGGATGGCCTCGATGATCGCCTCGTAGCCGGTGCAGCGGCAGATGTTTCCGGAAATGGCCTCAACGACTTCGTCGCGGGTCGGGTTCGGATTGCGGTCGAGGAGGGCCTTTGCGGCCATCAGCATGCCGGGGGTGCAGTATCCGCACTGCGCCGCAAAGCCCTCCATGAAGGCGTCCTGCAGCGGGTGCAGGGTGTTGCCGGTGGCGAGCCCTGCGGTCGTCGTCACGTTGCGTCCCTCGACGGTCTCGGCGAGCGTCAGGCAGGATAGGTGCGGTTCGCCGTCGATGAGGACGGTGCAGGTTCCGCAGGTGCCCTGGCCGCAGCCGTATTTCGGCGTGAGGTCGCCTATTCCGCGCCGCAGCACGTCGAGCAGGTTCTGCCCACCCGCGACGAAGGTCGCCCTCTCGGAGCCGTTGAGCGTGAACTGGATCGGCTTGCGCGACATCTCTACCTCCCTTGCCCGGAAAGCAGCCGGCGCAGATGCACGGCGGCCACTTCGCGGCGATACCAGCTAGTGGCGATGCCGTTGGTCGGAGGCTCGATCCCCTCCGTCGCGACAGATGCCGCGCGCTCGATGGTCCCGCTGTCGAGACCCTGCCCCTCCAGCGCGCGCTCGACGGCGGTGGCGCGCAAGGGCAGCGGCCCCATCGCCCCATATGCCACCCGCGCCCCCTGGATGCGCCCGCCGCTCTGCGGCAGGAGGGCTGCGATCGACATCAGCGAGATGCCCTTGGGCTTCACGCGGGAGATCTTCAGAAACCGAAATGCCGAGGCATCGCGCGGACGCGGAACGACGACGGAGACCACGAGCGACTGTGCAAAGCGGGAGCGGTCGCGCAGGAACTCGTCAATTCCCGTTCCCGGCCCGGTCTGACCCGCGAAGTTGATCTTGGCATCCAGCGCGAGAAGAGCGGCGGTAAAATCGCCATAGGGCGAAGAGGCGAACAGGTTTCCGCCAACCGTCGCCATCGCCCGCACGGCAGGACCGCCGATGACGCGCGCCACGGGGGCGAGGAAGGCGAGGTCGCGGTGGGCGATGACGCCCGCCATGGTGACGCCTGCGCCGATCGTCACGCTGTCGCCCTGGGCCTGGATCTGTCCGAAGGACTTGTCCGTCGAGCGGATGATCGTGTCGAAGGACTGGTCGGCCTCGTTGACCGAGCGCATCACCAGCGTCCCGCCCCCGAGATAGCGGGCCGTGCGGTTCTCCCGCAAGGCGCGGGCGGCGTCGTCGATCCCGCCATATGTCTCGACCCTGATCGGCATCACTGGGCTCCTGCGGAAGTGGGGCTAAGCCCCATGAAGGCGCGGACGGCGCGAAAGCCGCCATCGTAGATCTCTTCGCCGACTGTTTTCGCGAGTTCCTCCTCGCGCCCCGCCGGCGTGTCGAAGCGGCATTGCCAGTGCCAGAAGGTCATGTCGCCGTCGGTCACCGGGACGAGGCGCACATGGGCCACGTAGTTGAGCAGCGGGATCGGCGTGTCGAGGAGGCAGTAGCTGAAGGCCATGTCGATGTCGGAAAGGGTCAGGAGTTGCTCGCGCAGTTCCGAGCCGTCGGCGAGGTGGAACCTGCGCACGCAGCCGAGGCGATCCGATGTCCAGCCGCGTTCGATCTGGCTGTCGGCGACCGCCGGGTGCCATTGGTCATGCCCGTTGAAATCGCGCAGGACCTCCCATACCGCTTCGACGGGGGCCGCGATGATTGTGCTCTTGACGATCCTGACCATGGCCCTGTTCCGATCCCCGCCCTAGCGCCCGAAATGCCGCTTGAGCGCGTCGAACCCGCCCTGGAAGACGTTCGTCCCGATGCCGTTTACGAGATCGTCGGCGTGTTCCGGTTCGCATTCGAACTCGGCGGTCCATTCTGCAAACGTGGCGTCGCCGTCGGTGATCGGGGTGAGGCGCAGGGTGGCGACGTAGTCGGTGAGCGCCATCGGGCTCTCGAGGATCGCGTAGGTGCAGAACATGTCGTAGTCCGACAGGCCCAGCAGCTTTTCGCGAATGCGGTCGCCGTTCTGCAGGTTGAAATCCCGGATGCAGCCGACCTTGTCCGACGGCTCGCCGTTCTCGATCCGGCTCTCGCGGATGCGCGGATGCCAGCGCGGCAGGCCGTTGAAGTCGCGGATCCGCTCCCAGACCTTCGCGGCGGGGGCAGGGATCACGCTGGAGGTGAAGACGCGCGGCATCAGGGCCTCCTATTTCTTGGTCCGGGGAGAGGGGGATCGCCCGGATGGCTTGGCGGCGATCTCGGGCTTTGGCGTGCCGTCACCCGACGCTCCGCCGCCATTGACCCCGGCCTCCGCAAGCGGACGGCTCTTTGCCGCCTCATTGGCGATGCGCTGCATGTCGGATGCGTCGCGCATCAACCCGCCCTGCTTGGAGAGGTTGCTGCCGTCGATGCCGATATCGGCGAGCAGGCTGTCCACGAGTGGTGCCTGGACACGGTAGCGCAGGGCGGAGTTGATCACCTCGTCGGTGACGTTGCCCCGCTCGCCGTGACCATTGCCGTTGCCCATCCCGTCGAGCTGCATGATGCGGATGTCCTGGATCTTCTCCAGCGGCTTGACGGAAGCCGCCACGATGCCCTCCACATGCTCCAGCAGCTTGCGCCGGAAGAGCGAGTAGCGGGCGGGTTCGGTGAGGACGTTTTCCGCCTCGTTGAGCAGGTGCTGCGCCTCGGCCTCCACCGCACGGCGCACCTTTTCGGCGCCGGCGGCGATCTTCATCTCCTCCGCAGCCTTCTCGGCGAGCACCACGTCGATGCTGCGGCGGCGATTGGCCTCCTCGGTCTCGCGGGTGGTCTTGACGCGTTCCTCCGCTTCCGTGGCGCGGGCCCGGGCGATCTCCGCCTCGGCCTTGGCGGCGGATTCCTCCAGCGATTTCCTGTAGAGCGAGATGGCCTTCTCCATCTGGACCGTCTCGACATTGCGCTCGCGCTCGACTTCCAGACGCCGCCGCTCCGTCTCGTGCCCGATCCTCGCCTCGTCGAGGCCGCGTTCCGAGGCGATGCGGGCGCGCTCGATCTCCTCGCGGGAGCCGATCTCGGCTTCGCGCAGCGCCTGCACGCGGCCGATCTCGAGCTGTTCCAGGGAGCGCTTGCGCTCGAGTCTCGCTGCATCCAGCGCGCGCTCGCGCGAGATGTCGGAGGTCTCGATTTCCCGCTGGGCCACGATCTCGGCCTGGCGCACCTTCGCATCCGCAGCGGCGCGCTCGGCCTTCTTCGCCGAGATCTCGATGATCCGCACCTGATCGGCTTCCTCGACCACGCGCTTGCGCCCGATTTCTGACACCTCCCGCTCCTTCTGCGAGGCGATGCGCTCCTTCTCAAGCGTCAGCTCGACCTGGATGCGCTGGCGCTCGGTCGCGTCGCGGCGCTTGATGTCGATGGCTTCGAGCGCGCCGTCGCGGCTGATCTCGCGTTCGCGCAGATCCTGCTCGGCGGCGATACGCTCGGCGTCGATCGTCTTCTTCTGCGAGATGCGGGCGGCCTCGACCGCTTCGTCGGCGGCGACCTGCGCCTCGTCCAGCATCTTGTTGCGCTGGATTTCGAGGTTGCGGATCTCCTGGTTGCGGTCGATCTCCCGGCTGCGGGTTTCGGCGTCTGCGGCGATGCGCGCCGCAGCGGTGGTCTCGCTCGATGCAGTCTCGCGCAGGACGGTCTCCTCGCGACGGGCGATGCGCTCGATGTCGATGCGCGCCTCCAGATCGATCCGCGCCGTCTCCACCCGCTCCCGTGCGCTGATATCCGCCTCGTCGACCGCGCGGTTGCGGGCGATTTCGCGCTCGCGCGTCTCCTGCTCGAAGGCGATCCGCTCGGCGGCTAGCTTCTTCTCGCGGGCGATGCGGGCGGCTTCCGTCGCCTGCTGGGCGGCGATCTCGGCCTCTTCCAGGGTCTTCTGCCGCTCGATTTCGAGGGTGCGGATCTTGCGGTCGGTCTGGATGCGCTCCTCGCTGACCATGGCGGCCTGCGTGATGCGCAGCTTTTCCGTCGCCTCGCGCGCCGCGATCTCGGCTTCCTCGATGGTGCGGGTGCGCGCGATCTCCCGACGGCGCGTCTCCTCGTCGTTGGCGATGCGGGCGTCGGTGAGCGAGCGATCCTGCGCGATCCGCGCCTTTTCGGTGGCCTCGCGGGCCGCGATCTCTGCCTGCTCGATCTCGCGCTGGCGGTTGATCTCGCGGGTCTGGGTTTCCTGGTCCCGGGTGATGCGGGCTTCGGTGATCGATTGCTCCTGGGCGATCCGCGCCCGCTCTGTTGCCTGACGCGCTGCGATCTCGGCTTCCTCGATGACCCGGCCGCGGGTGATTTCGAGCGACTGCGTCTCCTGCTCGTTGGCGATGCGGGCTTCCTTGACGACCCGTTCCTGGCTGATGCGGGCCTTCTCGATCGTCTCGCGCGACTTGATTTCGGCTTCGTCGATCGCGTGCTGGCGCTCGATCTCCCGGTGGCGGATATCGCGCTCGGAGGCGATGCGGCTTTCGGCGATCACGTGCTCGTTGGCGATGCGCGCCTTCTCGATCGTCTCGCGTGCGGTGATCTGGGCGGCTTCGGCTTCCGTGTCGCGCTCGGCCCGCTCGCGGGCGAGTTCGGCGCGCTGTTTTGCCCTGCGGAACTCCACGTCGCGCTCCTGATCGAGCCGCGCCTCCTCGGTCGCCCGCTCGATGAGGAGCGCCTGCTTCTCGGCTTCGAGATTGCGGCTGCGGATCTGGATCATCGAATCCTGTTCGATGTCGTTGCGCAGCTTGCGACGCTCCTCGATCTCCTTGATCAGAGAGGTGAGGCCCTCGGCGTCGAAGCGGTTCGACGGGTTGAAGAATTCGAGCCCGGTCTGGTCGATGTCCATGATGGCGAGCGATTCGAGCTCGAGCCCGTTGCGCGTCAGATCCTCCTGCGCCGCCTCCTTCACGCGGGCGACGTAGGCGCCGCGATGCTCGTGCATCTCGCCCATTGTCATCTCTGCGGCGACGGCGCGCAGCGCGGATTCAAACTTGCCGGCGAGGAGCGCGTGCAGGTTCTGCGCCTCCAGCGTGCGACGGCCGAGCGTCGAGGCTGCGATCGACACGGCCTCGCGGGTCGGGCGGACGCGCACGTAAAATTCCGCCTCCACATCGACGCGCATGCGATCCTTGGTGATCAGCGCCTGATCCTTGCTGCGCACGACCTGCAGGGGCAGGGTGTTCATGTTCACGGGCGTCGTGTCGTGGATGATCGGCCAGACGAACGCGCCGCCGTCGATCACCACCTTCTCGCCGAGGAAACCCGTTCTCACGAAGGCGATTTCCTTCGTCGAGCGGCGGTAGAGCCACGTCATCACCCAGTAGGTGATGGCGATGACGATTACCGCCAGGATGAGCCAGAGAATGAGCTGGCCGATGATCTGACCGGTCATTGTGTTTCCCCTTCCGCCTGTGATTTGGCGTCCTGTTCTTGCTGTTGGTCGGCTTGTCGTTTCCCGCCGATCTGCTTGAACATCCGCGTCTGCCGGGTCAGCGCGACTTCCGTGGGCAGCCGCTCCATCGAGGATGCGCCGTAGAAGCCGTGGCAGTTCTTCGTGTTCTTCAGGATGAATTCGGCATCCTCCGGCATCGCCACCGGGCCGCCATGGACGAGGATGATCGCATCCGGCTTGACGCTGAGCGCCGCCTGCGCCCAGGCATCGACGAGCGCCGGGCAGTCTTCCAGCTTCAGCGCGGTCTCGGCCCCGATCGAGCCGCCGGTGGTGAGGCCGAGATGACAGACGATGATGTCGGCCCCCGCCCGCGCCATCGCCTCCGCATCGGCCTCGCAGAAGACATAGGGCGTGGTCAGCATGTCCTTTGCATGCGCCAGCGCGATCATCTCGACCTCGAGGGCGTAGGACATGCCCGTCTCTTCGAGATTGGCGCGGAAGGTGCCGTCGATCAGTCCGACGGTCGGAAAGTTCTGCACGCCGGAGAAGCCGATGCGCCTGAT
>Ga0208490_100212_pt1 | contig 46755 bp, 48 predicted proteins | sample SubbioAug_CSWold_FD_184818 | JGI IMG/M metagenome (GOLD analysis project Ga0208490, IMG submission 184818) | Serpentinite rock and fluid subsurface biosphere microbial communities from McLaughlin Reserve, California, USA - CR11Aug_CSWold (SPAdes) | ecosystem: Environmental > Terrestrial > Deep...
CGCCGCAAGCGGCTCCAGCCGGGGATGATACGGAAGGGGGTGCGCTGCATGTCGGGGAGCCGGACCCACATCCCTTTTCGCGCGCCCGCTTGGGCCTCCACGCAATCTCTCCCGCAATCTTAACCCTTCGCTAACCATCCACTGGGCAAAACTTGCCGGGTGCGAATGGTGCGAGGAAGCGTATGAGCGACGCGGCGAATCCGGCGGTGGATCGGTCCGAGGAGGTGAGCCTCCCGGGGCTGCGCGGGCTTGCGGCCTATACGCGCCGGACCGATCTCCTGCTCGCCTTCGGCGTCATGGGCATCCTGGTGGTGCTCATCTTCCCGCTGCCGGCGGTGATGCTCGATCTGCTGCTCGCCGTCTCGATCATTCTCTCCGTGCTCATCATGATGACGGCGCTGTTCATCGAGGAGCCGCTGGAATTCTCGTCCTTCCCGACGATCCTGCTCATCGCCACGATGCTGCGGCTGGCGCTCAATCTCGCCTCGACGCGACTCATCCTGAGCCATGGCCACGAGGGGACCGACGCGGCGGGCTACGTCATCGAGGCCTTCGGCGGCTTCGTCATGGGCGGCAACTTCGTCATCGGCGTGATCGTCTTCGCCATCCTCGTGCTGGTGAACTTCGTCGTCATCACCAAGGGCTCGGGCCGGATCGCGGAAGTCGCGGCGCGCTTTGCCCTCGACGCCATGCCCGGCAAGCAGATGGCCATCGACGCCGATCTCTCCGCCGGCCTGATCGACGAAAACCAGGCGCGCCGCCGCCGCACCAAGCTCGAGGACGAAAGCAACTTCTTCGGCTCCATGGACGGTGCCTCGAAATTCGTGCGCGGCGACGCCATCGCGGGGCTGCTCGTCGTCTTCATCAACGTCATCGGCGGCATCATCATCGGCGTGGCGCAGATGGGGATGAGCTTTGGCGACGCCGCCCAGAGCTACACCATGCTCACCGTCGGCGACGGCCTCGTCTCGCAGATCCCGGCGCTGATCGTCTCGACGGCGGCGGGCCTCCTCGTCTCCAAGTCGGGCGTGAAGGGTGCGGCCGACAAGGCGCTCGGCAAGCAGCTCGCGCATTATCCCAAGGCGCTCGGCATGTCCGCCGTCGTGATGACCGGCCTCGCGCTCCTGCCCGGCATCCCGATGCTCCCATTCCTCGGCCTCGCCGCCGGCGCGGGCTTCCTCGCGCGATACGTGGACAAGCAGGCCAAGGCGCGGGCGGATCTCAACCTGGACGAGGACGGCAAGCCGCAGGAGGTCGCGCCGCCGCCGCCGACGGAGGAGCCGATCTCGGAAGTCCTGCGCATCGACGATCTGAAGGTCGAGATCGGCTACGCGCTGCTGCCGCTAGTCAACGCCCCGGACGGCGCGGACCGCCTGACCGACCAGATCAAGGCCCTGCGCCGCCAGCTCGCCTCCGAGATGGGCTTCGTCATGCCGAGCGTCCGCATCCTCGACAACGTCCAGCTCGATTCGAACGCCTACATCATCCGCGTCAAGGAGATCGAGGCGGGGCAGGGCAGCATCTTCCCCAACCAGTTCATGGCGATCGACCCGATGGGCGGGCAGGTCCAGCTTCCGGGCCACCACATGCTGGAGCCGACCTTCGGGCTGCCCGCCACCTGGATCGACGGGGGCCTGCGCGAACAGGCGCAGATGCGCGGCTATACGGTGGTGGACGCCGCGACCGTGCTCTCGACGCATCTGACCGAGATCATCAAGGCGAACATGCCGGAGCTCTTGACCCATATCGAGGTGCAGAAGCTCCTGAACGAGCTCCCCAAGGAGCATACCGAACTCCTGCGCGAGATCGTCCCCAGCCAGATCACCACGACGGGCATCCAGCGCGTGCTTCAGCTGCTGCTGGCGGAACGGGTCTCGATCCGCGATCTCGGCACGATCCTGGAGGCGATCGCGGAGGTCGTCGGCGGCGTCAAGAACCCGCGCGACATCGTCGAGCATGTGCGCGTGCGCCTCGCCCGCCAGATCTGCGCGCAGTACAACGCTCCAAACGGCCAGCTGCCGATCATCACGCTCTCCCCCTCCTGGGAGCAGTCCTTCATCGAATCGATCGTGGGCCAAGGCGAGGAGCGTCATCTCGCGATGCAGCCCTCCAAGCTCCAGCAATTCGTCACCGCCGTGCGCGACGCCTTCGAGGATGCCGCGCGCCAGGGCGAGATGCCCGTCCTCGTCACCTCCGTCCAGTCCCGCCCCTTCGTGCGCTCCATCATCGAGCGCTTCCGCCGCGAGACGCCGGTGATGAGCCAGGGCGAGATCCACTCGCGGGCGCGGCTGAAGACGGTGGGGAGTGTGTAGCGCTCAGAACCCCTCGATGACGAAGGCGTGCTCCAGGTGGAGCGGCAGGCGCATCGGGGCGAGGAAGACGGCGTCGGCACGCAGCGTCCAGCTCTCGCACCACGGATTGCGCGAGGCCCAGGCGCGGACGGCGCGGGAGAAGCGGCGGCGCTTGGTCGCGCCGATCGAGATCTGCGCATCGGCGAGGCTGCTTCGCGCCTTCACCTCGACAAAGACGATTGTCCGCCCCCGCCGCACGATCAGATCGATCTCGCCGCCCGATGCGCTGAAGCGGCGCGCGATCGGGCGGTAGCCCTTGAGCATCAGGTAGGCGAGCGCGGCGAATTCCGCGAGATGACCGCGGCGCAGCGCTCCGCGGCGTGTGGCGACCGTGGCGCGCGCCATCGGCGTCAACCCTTCGCCTTGGCGACGACACCGGCCTTGGCGACGACGAGGGCGCGGGCGTAGATCTCGCGCTTGGGGAGCCCCGTATCGGCGGCGACGAGGGCGGCGGCGTCCTTGATGGAATGGCTCGCCAGCGCCTGCGCGATGCGCTCGTCGAGGCCGGTCTCGGCTTCTTCGCGCTTGTCGGCGGCGCTCGCCTGCCCGATCAGCACCACGATCTCCCCCTTGGGCGGGCCTTCTTCCGCGAACTGCGCCGCAAGCTCGGGCAGCGTGCCGCGCCGCACCGTCTCGAACATCTTGGTGAGTTCGCGCGCCATCGCTGCGGGGCGCTCGCCGAGCACCTCGGCGGCGTCGGCCAGCATCTCGGGGAGGCGGTGGGGCGCCTCGAAGACCATGAGCGTGCCGGGGATGTCGGCAAGCTCCTTCAGCCGCGCCTTGCGGGCACCGCTCTTCGCGGGGAGGAACCCCTCGAAGAAGAAGCGGTCGCTGGGGAGGCCCGAGACGACCAGCGCCGTCAGGATGGCGGAGGGGCCGGGGATCGGGGTGACGGGAAGCCCCTCCTCGATCGCGGCCTGGACCAGCTTGTAGCCCGGATCGGAGACGAGCGGCGTTCCCGCGTCGGAAACCAGCGCCAGCGCCTGCCCTTCGCGCACCCGCCCCAGCATGCGCTCGCGCACCGCGTCGGCGGAATGCTCGTGATAGGCGAGGAGCGGGGTGGTGATGCCGTAATGCGCGAGCAGGTGCTTCGTCACGCGGGTATCTTCCGCCAGCACCGCATCCGCCGAGGCCATGACGCCGAGCGCGCGGAAGGAGACGTCCTTCAGATTGCCGATGGGGGTCGCCACCACGTAGAGCCCTGGAGCGAGCGGCTCCGATTCGGCGGCGAGGCCGAAGGCGGTGAAGACGCCGCCGGCGCGTCCGGCCTTGCTGCCCGTCGTGCCGCGGCCGCTTCGCCCGGTGCGATTGTCGATTTGTCGCGTCATTCCAGATTTCCCTGTGGCATACGCCTGTACCACGCGTTGACGCCGTGAATCAGACCCTTACAACAGGAATAACTCTTCTTCGCCACATTCGTCGTAGCTTTAAGTTTTGCAAATCCGGCCACACTTGTCCAAACGCCGGCTTCTGCACAGGGGGTTCTACCCATGAAGGCGTCTTCATCCGCTGCCCGTCGCGGTTTTCTTGGCTCGCTCGCGCTCGGTGCCGGGCTGCTGCTGTCGGGCTGCCTGTCGCCGTTCTCGGAGGCGCCGCCGGCGAATGTGGGGCGGGCGGAGCCTCTCGCGTCCTCCGAATCGCTCGGGGCGGGGTCCGTGAAGATCGCGCTGATCCTGCCGCTCTCGGGTGCGGGACAGGGCGCGGCGGCTGCAGCCTCCATGCGCAACGCAGCCGAACTCGCACTCGAAGAATTCCAGGATCCCGACATCGCCCTCATCGTGAAGGACGACATGGGCACCGCCGAGGGCGCGCGCGAGGCCGCGCAGGCGGCGATCAACGAAGGCGCGGAACTCATCCTCGGGCCACTCTTCGCCTCCGCCGTCGAGGCGGCGGGGTCGGTGGCGCGCATGTCGAACGTGCCGGTCATCGCCTTCTCCACCGATGTCACGGTCGCATCGCGCGGCGTCTATCTGATGGGCTTCCTGCCTCAGAACGAGGTGACGCGGGTGATCGAGCATGCCGTCCAGCAGGGCCGGCGCTCGGTTGCGGCGCTCATCCCCGAGACCGTCTACGGCAACGTGGTCGAGGCGCAGTTCCGGGAAGTCGCGGCGCAGCGGGGCCTGCGCGTCGCCGCCGTCGAACGCTATCCCGCAGGCCAGCCGCAGGCGGCGATCGGTCGGCTTTCCTCCGTGATCGGCGGCAGCGCGCCGCAGGCGGATGCGCTCTTCATCCCCGAATCGCCCGATGCGATGCCCGCAGTGGCGCAGGCCCTGACGGCTGCGGGGTTCAACCCGGCGCGCGTCAAGCCGATCGGGACGGGCGTGTGGAACGACCCGAGCGTGCTCGCACTGCCGGCGCTGCAGGGAGGCTGGTTCGCCGCCCCCGAACAGGGGGGCTTCCAATCATTCGCGCAGCGCTACCAGGCGCGCTATGGCTCGCAGCCGGTGCGAATCGCGACGCTCGCCTACGACGCCGTATCGCTGGCTGCGGCGCTCACCCGCACGCAGGGCTCGCAGCGATTCGCCGAGCAGGTTCTGACCAACCAGTCGGGTTTTGCCGGCGCGGACGGTGTCTTCCGGTTCCGGGCCAACGGCGGCAACGATCGCGGCCTCGCGGTGCTCGAAGTGCGCAACGGCTCGGCGGTCGCCGTCAGCCCCGCCCCGCGCGCGCTGGGCGGTGGCGCCTGAGGCATGCGGAAAAGCTTGGGCACGGGGTTGCCTCGGCCCCGTTGCCGGCAATATGCGATGCGTGACCGTGCGCAGGCGTTTGCGATTCCCGATCGGGCCCTTGCGAATCGGAGCCTTGCGAATCGGTCATCGCGCGCAGAAGGAAAGCCAGCCGCCACATGAACAGCTTCGTCGATCTCCTTGTCCCCATCGCCGTGATTCTCGTCGTCGGCGTCCTCGTCCTCGGCCTGATCAACATGATGCGGGGCGGCAGCGCCAACACCTCGCAGAAGCTGATGCGGCTGCGCGTGCTGCTGCAATTTGCAGCGATTATCGTGATCATGGGCGTGATCTGGTGGCGTGCTTTGTAGAGAACGCTCACGCTTTGCAAACAATGCCGCGAGAAAGACACAATCTCGGCCGTTAACAGACTTCCATTTCCGAGCGAACAGCCTTACACAACATCGCAACGAGGGAGTCGAAGTGAATGCGGGTCGTCTGGGTTATCGCCGTTACAGTGGCTGCCTCCCAGCTTTCGCTCGCGCACGCTTCCGATCCGGCGGCGAGAACCACCTCTCATCTCACATCGGCCCAGTTGAATTCGGCCTCCGAGCCGCGGACCGAGCTTCCGCCGCCTGTCGCGCTGCGCACATCATTCATCTCGGAAGCGCGGCTCGGCGTTCTCGGGGGCGATCTCTGGAGCGAGAACGGCACCGGAAACATTCATGCCGAAGTGCTCTTCGCCAAGCCGTTCACGCCGGCGGACCTGTTTGCGAGCTATTTCGTGCCGCGACCGCATATCGGCAGCTCGCTCAATTTGAACGGCGCGACCAGCGTCGCCTTCGCCGGGCTGACCTGGAACATAGACATGACGCCGCAGATCTTCATCGAGGCGAGCCTCGGCGGCGCGGTGCACAACCGCCACGGCGACGATCCGATCCGCGCGGCGCAGGCGACACCGGGCTGCTCGCCGAGCTTTCGCGAGACGGCGTCCGTCGGTTATCGCATCAGCGAACGCCTGAGCTTCACCGCGACAGTGGAGCGTTTCGACAATGCCGGCCTTTGCGCGGAGAACCGCAGCATCACGAATATCGGCGCGCGAATCGGATATTCGTTCTAGGCTCGGCGTCTTGACAATGCGAAAGCCGGGAGCCTGACTTGGTCGTTCTCAACAAAATCTACACGCGCACCGGCGACAAGGGCACGACCGCCCTCGCCACGGGAAACCGGCGCGCGAAATATGATCTGCGGGTCGAAGCCTACGGCACCGTCGACGAAACCAACTCCTGCATCGGTCTCGTGCGGCTTCATACCGCCTTGGAAGACGCCGAGGTGGACGCCATGCTCGGGCGCATCCAGAACGACATGTTCGATCTCGGCGCCGACCTCGCAACGCCCGAAACCGGCGAACCCTTGCCTTATGAGCCGCTGCGGATCACGCAGGCGCAGGTCGATCGCCTCGAGCGGGAGATCGATGCGCTGAACGGCGATCTTTCGCCCCTGCGCTCATTCGTCCTGCCCGGCGGTTCTCCCGCCGCAGCGGCGCTTCATCTCGCGCGCACCGTGTGTCGCCGGGCAGAGCGACTCGTGGTGGAGTTGTCGGACAAGCCGGACGAAAAGGTCTCCGAGGCGGCGGTCAAATATCTCAACCGCCTTTCGGATTTCCTCTTCGTCGCCTCGCGCTACGTCAACAAGAAGGGCGAGGGCGACGTGCTGTGGGTGCCGGGGCAGAACCGGTAGAGCGCATCCGCACGCATTGCTCCTAGCCATTTGCCCACACAGGATGCGGGCAAATCGGCAACGCTTAGGCTTTTGGCGCGTTGACAACGACGAAAGAGCGTCGCTAGGTTCCGCACGCTTCAGAACGCATCTCAATTCTGGCTGATGTGCGGCTTTTTACGGCTGGCGGACGGCTCGGTACCGCCGGTCTCTCGAAGGGATGGTAAGTCCATGAAAATTCTCGTGCCGGTGAAACGGGTCGTCGATTACAACGTCAAGATCAGGGTCCGCCCCGATGGATCGGGCGTCGAACTCGCCAACGTCAAGATGTCGATGAATCCCTTCGATGAAATCGCCGTCGAAGAAGCCATCCGGCTGAAGGAAAAGGGCAAGGCGACGGAAATCGTCGTCGTCTCCATTGGCCCGCAGCAGGCGCAGGAGACAATTCGCACCGGCCTCGCCATGGGCGCCGATCGCGGCATCTTGGTGAAGACCGATCAGATCGTCGAGCCGCTGGCGGTCGCCAAGATCCTCAAGGGCGTCATCGAGCAGGAGCAGCCCGGTCTCGTGATCATGGGCAAGCAGGCGATCGACGACGACGCCAACCAGACCGGCCAGATGCTGGCCGCATTGCTCGGCTGGGCGCAGGGCACCTTCGCCTCGAAGATCGAGATCGGCGACACGTCGATCGACGTCACCCGCGAAGTCGATGGCGGCCTGCAGACGCTGACGCTGAAGACCCCCGCCATCGTGACCACGGATCTTCGCCTCAACGAGCCGCGCTACGCCTCGCTCCCCAACATCATGAAGGCCAAGAAGAAGCCGCTGGACGAGACCTCGCCCGACGCATACGGCGTCGACGTGACGCCGCGCCTCAAGGTGCTCTCCACCGCCGAGCCGCCCAAGCGCGAAGCGGGCGTGAAGGTCGGCTCCGTGGCCGAACTCGTCGACAAGCTCAAGAACGAAGTGGGAGTGATCTGATCATGGCTATTCTGCTCCTCGCCGAACACGACAATTCCGCCCTCAAGGACGCGACCCACAAGGCTGCAAGCGCCGCAGCCCAGATCGGCTCGCCGATCCACATCCTCGTCGCCGGTGCCGGCTGTCAGGCCGTGGCGGACGCAGCAGCGAAGATCGAGGGCGTCGAGAAGGTGCTGCTCGCCGACGACGCAGCCCTCGAGCACGCGCTCGCCGAGCCGCTCGCCGCGCTGATCCTTTCGCTCGCCGACGGCTACGACGTGCTGATGGCGCCGGCCACGACGACGGGCAAGAACGTGATGCCCCGCGTCGCAGCACTCCTCGACGTGATGCAGATCTCGGACATCTCGAAGGTGGTCTCCGCCGATACGTTCGAGCGCCCGATCTATGCGGGCAACGCGATCCAGACCGTGCAGTCGATGGACGCCAAGAAAGTGATCACGGTGCGCACCTCGACCTTCCAGGCGGTTGGGACGGGCGGCTCCGCAACGATCGAGGCGGCATCTGCAGCGACCGACCCGGCGCTGTCCAGCTTCAAGGGGCAGGAAATCGCTCATACCGATCGCCCGGAGCTGACTTCGGCCAAGATCATCATTTCGGGCGGGCGTTCGCTTGCGTCGGAAGAGAACTTCGCCAAATATATCGAGCCGATCGCGGACAAGCTGGGCGCGGCCATGGGGGCCTCGCGCGCCGCCGTGGATGCGGGCTATGCTCCCAACGACTGGCAGGTCGGGCAGACGGGCAAGGTCGTCGCGCCGGATCTTTATATCGCGGTGGGAATTTCAGGCGCCATTCAGCATCTTGCTGGTATGAAGGACTCGCGCGTCATCGTCGCCATCAACAAGGACGAGGAGGCGCCGATCTTCCAGGTTGCCGATTACGGCCTCGTGGGCGATCTTTTCCAGATCCTGCCGGAGCTGGATCAGGAACTGTCGAAATCCGGGCAATAATCCGGCATACTAGTCAACGCATGAGCAGGTCGGGGCTATAATGTCTTTCGAGATCAAGACGGTAGGGATTATCGGCGCCGGCCAGATGGGCAGCGGCATCGCCCATGTCTGCGCGCTGGCGGGAATGGATGTGCGGCTCAACGATCTCAGCGAGGACCGGATCAATGCCGGCCTCGCCACGATCAACGGCAACATGGCCCGCCAGGTCTCCAAGGAGATCATCCAGGAGAGCGAGCGCAAGGCGGCGCTGGAGCGCATCGTCCCGGCGCTCGCCTATGAAGGGCTCGCGCCCTGCGATCTCGTGATCGAGGCGGCGACCGAGAACGAGGACGTCAAGCACAAGATCTTCAGCGCCATCTGCCCCTCGCTGCGCCCCGATACGATCCTCGCGAGCAACACCTCGTCGATCTCGATCACCCGCCTCGCCGCCGCGACCGACCGCCCCGAGCGCTTCATCGGCATTCACTTCATGAACCCCGTGCCGCTGATGCAGCTCGTCGAGCTTATCCGCGGCATTGCGACCGAAGATCCGACCTTCGAGGCGGCCAAGCAGTTCATCTCGCGGCTCGGCAAGACCGTGACGGTGGCTGAGGATTTCCCGGCCTTCATCGTCAACCGCATCCTGCTGCCGATGATCAACGAGGCGATCTACACGCTCTACGAGGGCGTTGGTTCAGTGGATGCCATCGACACCGCCATGCGGCTGGGCGCAAACCACCCGATGGGGCCGCTGCAGCTGGCGGATTTCATCGGGCTCGACACCTGCCTCTCGGTGATGCAGGTGCTGCATGATGGCCTTGCGGACACGAAATACCGCCCCTGCCCATTGCTCGTGAAATATGTCGAGGCCGGCTGGCTCGGGCGCAAGACGAACCGCGGCTTCTACGATTATCGCGGCGAAGTCCCGGTTCCCACTCGCTGACCCGCAGGCAGCCAAAAATTGCATAATCCGGATATTTCCATAAAAATTGAGGGCTTTTGGAAAGCTCTTCATCATTCCTGCGCGGCATACTCATGGCTGTCACGGAGACTGTCATGAGCATCGACGCCACCGCCGGAATGAACTCCTCCTGGAGTTCTTCGCGACCTGATCCAAAAGCCCAGGCGGTGCAATATGCCGCCCTGGCCCAGCAGGTTCGCGCCGAGCGGGGCGTCGCGACACTCGTTGAAAAGGCTGTCGAGACAGCCAGAACCTCGCCGCCACCGCCTCCGGGTCAAGGGCGCAACGTGGATGTTCGAGCGTAAACGGCTCGCACACGCGCAAAGTTGAACGAATCCTCCTTTAAGAGGCCAATGCGCGCTTTGTAGCGCGGCGATGCTCGCTGCGGCTGCGGCCCCCTCGCCGGCTGGATCAGACGAGGAATCGCAGGCATTTCAGTTTGCCGGCGCAGCCTTCCGCACCGGGATAGTCATCGCAGCAACACCGACGACCACGCACAGCAGCCCGATCCATGCGCTGGAGGACAGGCTTTCTCCGAGAAACACGACGCCGATCGCCACGCCGATCGGAACCCGCAGATAGGCCTGTGCGGTCGTGCCGACCGACCCGAGTGTCTGCACCAGGCGGAAATAGATCACGAAGGCGAGCGCGGTGGAGAATATCGACAGCCCGAGCAGGGCGAGGATCGATTCCATCGAAGGAGCCAGTGTCCACGGTTGTTCGCTCACGAGGCTGACGGGAATGAGGATCGCCGCCCCGCACATCATCGATCCCGCCGCCGGCATGAGGGGATCGAGCCCCTTGAAGTTCTTGCCGAAGATCGCGGCGCCCGCATAGCAGATGGTCGCGGCGACGATGGCGAGCTGCGCCCACAGTTCCTGCCCGAGCCCGCCCAGCGCCTGCATTCCGACGACAAGACAGATCCCGGCGATGCCCGCACCGACCCCGAACAGCTTGCGACCGTTGACGATTTCGTGGCGCGTGACGAGCGCCGTGAGCAGGAAGGCGAAGATCGGGGATGTGGAATTGAGGATCGTCGCCAGCGCAGCGTCGGTGGTCTGTTGCGCCCAGGCGATGAGCGTGAAAGGGATTACGCTGTTGAGCCAGGCCTGAAACATGAATGGCCGCCAGGTGGCTGCGTCCCGCGGCAGGCTGAGGCCGCGCCACCGGATGACCACGACGAGGATCATCCCGGCAATGAAGGTTCGCGCCGCGATCAGCGTGACGGGCGGGATGGTCTCGACCCCGATCTTGATGAAGCTGTAGGATGCCCCCCACAAGGTCGAGAGCGCCAGCAGCAACGCCAGCTCTTTCGTCAAATTCGCCTTTTCGCTCGTCATTCCCTTAACCAACTCCAAATCAGGATCTTCTCCCTTCTAGCCCAAGCAGTGAGGTAAATGTCTCGGTATACAACGAAGTGTGGAAAATTGACCCCGACGCAAACAGCGCAGGCCTTGACCTTGCGCGATTTCGAGCCCTGCGACCGCGATGAGGCTTCACATTGGCGACATAGTCGGCATTAATACTCGAATGGCGGGAACTCGGAGAATCTCCCGCTCGAGGAGGTGACGTGAACGTACACGTTCAGCCGACGGTGAGGGCGGAGGCATGTCCGGCCCTTGTGCTCAACGCCGATTACCGGCCCTTGAGCTATTATCCGCTGTCGATCTGGTGTTGGCAGGATGCGATCAAGGCGGTTTTTCTGGACCGCGTCACGATCGTGTCTGAATACGACAAGCTCGTGCGAAGTCCGGGCTTCGAGATGCGCCTGCCCTCCGTCGTTTGCCTCAAGACCTATGTAAGACCAGCCCGAAATCCTGCCTTTACCCGCTTCAACGTCTTCCTGCGCGATCGTTTCACCTGCCAATATTGCGGAGCGCGCGAGGATCTGACCTTCGATCACGTTCTCCCCCGCTCCAAGGGTGGCCAGACTACCTGGGAGAACGTCGTCGCCGCCTGCTCCCCCTGCAATCTTCGCAAGGCCGATCGCCTCCCCGGCGACGTCGAGATGTGGCCGCGGCAGTCGCCCTTCGCACCCACGCTCAGCGATCTTCATCAGAACGGCAGACATTTTCCGCCGAATTTTCTTCACGAGAGCTGGATGGATTATCTCTACTGGGATACCGAGCTGGAGCCCTGATCTCGTTGCCTGGCAACGGTTCCATCTCCCGTCGCCGGTCTGCCCGTGCGCGTGGGCGCCGCCCTCCCGACAAAAAGAAGGCCCTCGTTCGCCCCGGCGCGGCAAGATGATCGCACCTTGGGTCTGGCGAAGAGGGTTGGGGGGCTATACATTAGTCTTTCAACAGGATTGATCCCACGCGGAGGAAAGCCCATCATCCTCGTGGGACACATGGAATTACCGGAGTGCAAGCCGTCGATCATGATGCGGTCGTTCACTGAGACTTCGGGTGCCGTATCTTCGGATACCGGCTGGGCAATCACGCCGCGCGCGAGCGAGCCCCGCTCGCCGGGCGGCGGCGATGATGGTCGGCAAGGCGCCGCGATCATCACGAAGACGAAGCCTCGCACCAAGAGGCCGAACCTTTATCGCGTGTTGTTGTTGAATGATGATTATACTCCGATGGAGTTCGTCATTCATGTCCTCGAGCGGTTCTTCAACAAATCGCGCGAGGACGCGACACGCATCATGTTGCACGTCCATCATAACGGCGTGGGGGAATGTGGCGTTTTCACCTATGAGGTGGCGGAAACGAAAGTGACGCAGGTGATGGATTTCGCCCGCAAGCACCTGCATCCGCTGCAATGCGTTATGGAGAAGAACTGAACCCGTTTCCGCAAACGAAACAACCAGAGGCCTGCCTTGCCGAGCTTTTCTCGCTCTCTAGAACAAGCGCTCCACCGGGCTCTCGCACTCGCAGGCGAGAGGCGTCACGAATACGCCACCCTGGAGCATCTCCTTCTCGCGCTGGTCGATGACCAGGACGCGGCCGCCGTGATGCGGGCCTGCAACGTCGATGTCGACACGCTGAGACGAAACCTCGTCGAGTATGTAGACAACGAGCTTGCAAACCTGATGACGGACGGTCGCCAGGACGCCAAGCCGACGGCTGGCTTCCAGCGGGTGATCCAGCGCGCGGTGATCCACGTGCAGTCGTCCGGCCGCGAGGAAGTGACCGGCGCGAACGTGCTCGTGGCGATCTTCGCCGAGCGCGAGAGCCATGCCGCGTACTTCCTGCAGGAGCAGGACATGACGCGCTACGACGCCGTGAACTACATCTCCCACGGCATCGCCAAGCGCCCGGGCGCCGCCGAATCACGCCCGCCACGCGGCGTCGAGGAAGAATCGAGCGAGCGCCCGACGGGCGAAGAAGGCGGCGAACGCCAGAAGAAGAAGGGCGATGCCCTCGACGCCTACTGCGTCAACCTCAACAAGAAGGCCCGCGAGGGCAAGATCGATCCGCTGATCGGGCGCGAATCCGAAGTCAGCCGCACGATTCAGGTGCTCTGCCGCCGCCAGAAGAACAACCCGCTCCTCGTGGGCGATCCCGGCGTCGGCAAGACGGCGATCGCCGAGGGATTGGCCCGCAAGATCAACGAACATCAGGTTCCCGAAGTGCTCGCCGACGCGACGGTGTTTGCCCTCGACATGGGCGCGCTTCTCGCCGGCACGCGCTACCGCGGCGATTTCGAGGAACGGCTGAAGCAGGTCGTCAAGGAGATCGAGGCCCATCCCAAGGCCATCATGTTCATCGACGAGATCCACACGGTGATCGGCGCGGGCGCGACCTCGGGCGGCGCGATGGATGCCTCGAACCTGCTCAAGCCGGCGCTGGCGCAGGGCAGCCTTCGCTGCATCGGCTCGACCACCTACAAGGAATACCGCCAGTATTTCGAGAAGGACCGCGCGCTCGTGCGTCGTTTCCAGAAGATCGACGTCAACGAGCCCTCGATCCCGGACACGATCGCCATCGTGAAGGGTCTGAAGCCCTATTACGAGACCTTCCACAAGCTGCGCTTCTCCAACGACGCCATCAAGGCGGCTGTGGAATTGTCTGCGCGCTACATCAACGACCGCAAGCTCCCCGACAAGGCGATCGACGTGATCGACGAGACGGGTGCCTCGCAGATGCTCCTGCCCGAGAGCCGCCGCAAGAAGACGATCGGCGTCAAGGAGATCGAGGCCACCATCGCGACGATGGCGCGGATTCCGCCAAAGAGCGTCTCGAAGGACGATGCGGAGGTGTTGTCGAACCTCGAGACCCAGCTCAAGACCGTCGTCTACGGGCAGGATCAGGCGATCAACGCGCTCACATCCGCGATCAAGCTCGCCCGCGCCGGCCTGCGCGACCCGGACAAGCCGATCGGCAGCTACCTCTTCGCCGGCCCCACGGGCGTCGGCAAGACCGAGGTTGCGCGACAGCTGTCGTCGTCGCTCGGCGTCGAGCTGCTGCGTTTCGACATGTCGGAATACATGGAGCGGCACACGGTCTCGCGCCTCATCGGCGCGCCTCCGGGCTATGTCGGCTTCGACCAGGGCGGCTTGCTCACGGACGGCATCGACCAGCATCCGCACTGCGTGCTGCTGCTCGACGAAATCGAAAAGGCGCATCCGGATCTGTTCAACATCCTGCTCCAGATCATGGATCACGGGAAGCTGACGGATCACAACGGCAAGCAGATCGACTTCCGCAACGTCATTTTGATCATGACGACGAATGCCGGCGCAGCCGATCTCGCCAAGGCGGCCTTCGGCTTCACCCGCAGCAAGCGCGAGGGCGACGATACTGAGGCGATCAACAAGCTGTTCGCGCCGGAGTTCCGCAACCGCATCGACTCGATCATCTCGTTCGGCAGCCTTCCGAAGGAAGTCATCTACAAGGTCGTTGATAAGTTCATCATGCAGCTCGAGGCGCAGCTGGCCGATCGCAACATCTCGATCGAGCTGGCGGACGAAGCCCGCGAGTGGCTGGTGGAGCACGGCTATGACGACGCCATGGGCGCGCGCCCGATGGGCCGCCTGATCCAGAGCGCCATCAAGACGCCACTGGCGGACGAAGTGCTCTTCGGCAAGCTCAAGGGCGGCGGTGCGGTGCGCGTCATCGTCGAGAAGAGCGAGATCGGGCTGGACAAGCTGGGCTTCGAATATATCGAAGGCCCGGTGAAGCCCAAGGCCGACAAGGTGCCGGATGCCGCTCCCAAGAAGGCCAAGCGCAAGCCGCGTTCGGCCCCGCGCAAGCCGCCCAAGAAGCCGGGCGGCAATGGCCCCGGTGACGGCGGTAGCGGCGGCGTCCGGACGGTGCCGAAGGTCCCGCTGGTGCGTGCATGACGACGTCCGATATCGAGCGGACGCTCGCGGAAGCGCGAGCGGCTGCGGCCCGTCGCCTGGAGGCGCTTCGCCGTGCGGAGAGCGAGCCGGCTCCGGAAGTTCAGGGTGAACCCCTGCAGCCGAGCTATGACCAGGCGATGCACGCCGGTACGGTGCCTGCGGACGCGGTCATCATTCCCCGGCGCGAACCACCATCCCATGCCTGGCAGGCTGCTCCCGAGGTTGCCGTTGCTCCGACGGTGACGCCATTCGAAGCGCAGGCTGCACCGCTGGTCGCGCAAGCCCAGCCGGTCACGGAGCATCGGGACGCGGTTGAGGCGAACGATCTGCAATATGCTGCGTACGAGCCAGTGGGGGCCCCGCGCGATCCACAGGACGCAGCCGGCTACGTTCCCGTTGATCCGCTCCCGCGTCCCCGATCGGATCGTCAGGATGCGCCAGTCGACCATGCGCAGTTTTATGCGGACGAGCCTGCTCGAAAGACGGGGCTGATGGCGGGGTTGATCGCGGGTGTTGCCGGGTTTCGCCGGAGCCGGGCGGAGCGTCGCGCGCTGGCCCGAGAGAACGCGCCGCAGAGCGGAGAAGCGTCAACGCCGCACCTGCACAAGCAGCGCCTGACAGCCAAGGAGCAGCGCTGGGAGCGTCGCCGCAAGCGCCACCTGTTCGAAGAGATTCTCGGGTGGATTCTGGTGCCGATCATCCTCGTCGCCGTTTATTTCTTCGCGATCTGGATCCTCGATCTCTTCGGCACCACCCCCGACGCCCTCATCGAGGGCATGCAGACGATCTGGTCCCAGTTTCGCTGACCGTACAAGGTTCGAACACACGAAAAGCCGGCATCGCCAGGAAGCGGGGCCGGCTTTCTCGCGTGACGGTCTATCTTGCGTGGCGATGCGCGCGACTACAGCGTCGGGCGGCGCGGCGGCAGGGGAACGCCGGTGCGGCTCGGCGCGGCGGCGGAGGCAGCCGTGACGGGTTGCTTTGCGCCGGGCGGTGTCGAGCCGAGCCAGACGGGGATCGGACGGGCGGGGCCGCGGGCCGGCAAATCCACCGTGGGCAGGGCCGTCGGCGCCTGGCCGGTGCCGGCGAAGGCGAGGGCGCGATTCGTGAACAGGTTCAGTGGAGCATCGGTGCCCGCCCGGACCGCCCCGGTGTCTTTGTCGCTCTCGCCGGCGGGTGGCCGGCGGCCGCAGATGACGGGCCGCAGATCGACCGGCTCGACCTTGCCGGAGCGGGGCAGGGAGGCGAGCTGCGCGCCCGCCCAGCCGAGCGAGGCGAAGCCGTGCTCCATCAGCGACGCGGATTTCGTCGTGCGTTCCGCAGCCGAGGGCGCGCCCATGATCACGGTCACGAGCCGGCGGCCGTTGCGTTCGGCGGTCGCGACGACATTGAAGCCCGACGAGCAGATGTAGCCGGTCTTCATGCCCGTCGTGCCCGCATAGCGCCCGACGAGGCCGTTGTGATTGCGCATCACGGTGCTGCCGAAGCTGATCGAATCGAGCCCGAACAACGCCCGTTGCTCGGGAAACTCACGCCAGAGTGCGCTGGCGAGGATCGCCATGTCGCGGGCGGAGGTGCGCTTGCGCAGGTCCGGCAGGCCATGCGGATTGGTGAAGAAGCTGTCGTGCATGCCGAGCTTGGCGGCGTGGTAGTTCATCTTGGCGGCGAAACCCTCGATCGAGCCACCGAGGCCTTCCGCGATCGTGGCGGCGACGTCGTTTGCCGATTTCACCATGATGATGAGCAGCGCATTGTCGAGCCGGATCTGGGAACCGGCCTTGAAGCCCATCTTCGAGGGGGGCTGCGCTGCGGCTGTGGCGGTGACCGGCAGCAGCGAATCCATGCGGATGCGACCGCTACGCGCCTCATCGAGCGCGACATAGGCCGTCATCAGCTTGGTCAGGGATGCGGGAAACCAGGGATCCGTCGCGTTTTCCGCATAGATCACGCGGCCCGTGTCGAGATCGGCGACGAGGGCCGGAGTGCCGGGGGGCCATTCCGAGGCATGCCCCACATTCGTCACCGCCATCGTCACCGCCATGCCCAGGATCAGGACGAAGGCTGTGAAAACTGCTCTTGCTGCTTGCATTCCGGAGGAACTCCAGGCTCGATAAGGTCGTGGCGGACGTCGGTCCGACAGAAAAAGGCGCGCCAGTCTAGGCCGCGAGTGGCCGATTTGGCCAGAGGTTCATGAGCAATAGCATGCGGGCCCCGTTACGCGCTTCAAGAGCATTCTCGTGGCGAGAAGATGACGAAGGCGCGAAAACCGGCAGCTCGGTTCGATTTCGCCAAGGCGCATAACGCTTTCGGGGCAGCGGCCTTCGGGAGGGCGAGTCTTTCGTGCTACGCGTCTTTCGCGGTAGAAGTCTCTGCAGAAGGCTTCGGCAGAAGGCTTCGGCCAAGATCGTAAGGCTCTCCCTCCCGCTCCCCGGCATCGCCCCTCATGGACTACACCCTCCTCTGGATCCCCGCCACGCTGATCGCTGCCGCCGCGCAGACGGCTCGCAATGCGATGCAGCGCAGCCTGACCGAGAGCCTAGGCACCGTCGGCGCGACGCAGGTACGGTTTCTCTTCGGGCTGCCCTTCGCGATCCTCTTCCTCGCCGGCGTCCTCGTCTTCACCGGCGAGAGCCTGCCAGGTCCCGGCGCAACCTTCGCCGGTTTCGTGCTGCTGGGCTCGCTGTCCCAGATCGGCGCGACGGCCCTGATGCTGGCGGCGATGCGAGCCCGCTCGTTCTCCGTCGTCACCGCCTATGTGAAGACCGAACCTGTGCAGGTGGCGATCTTCGGGCTGATCTTCCTGGGCGATCCGCTCAGCTTCGGCCTCGCGGTTGCGATCGTCATCGGCACGAGCGGGGTCATCGCCATGTCGCACCAGCCGGGCAGCCTGACGGGCGGCGGCATGCAGCCAGTCTTGCTGGGACTTGCGGCGGGCGCGCTGTTTGGGCTCTCTGCGACGGGATTTCGCGGCGCGGTGCTGACCCTCGACGGCGGCTCGTTCCTCGTCCGCGCCTCGACCACCCTGGTCTGGGGCCTCGCCATCCAGAGCCTGGTTCTAGGCGCGTATCTCGGCATGTTCGACCGAAGCGGGCTCGTGAAGAGCTTCCGGCTCTGGCGCTCGTCTGCGCGCGCCGGCTTCATGGGAGCGCTCGCCTCGCAATTCTGGTTCATCGGCTTTGCGCTCACCAGCGCCGCGAACGTCCGCACGCTGGCGCTCGTCGAGGTGATCATGGCGCAGATCGTCTCGCGGCGGATATTCTCCCAGAACGTCACCCGCAAGGAACTCGCGGGGATGGCCGCGATCCTCGTGGGCGTCGGCGTGCTGTTGCTTGTCAGCGCGCCGGGCTGAGCATCGAGGCGGCGATCGCGTTCAGAGATCCACGCCCTCGATGTCGCGCCGGAGCTTCTCGACGATGGGCGGGAGGCGGGGGATGTGCGGGTTGATCGCGAGGGCGCGCTCGTAGCTCGCCAGCGCTCCCGTATCGTCCCCGCCCTCGCGGAAGATGTGCCCAAGGCCGGCCCAGGCGCCAAAATGCCGTGGCTCCAGCGTGAGCACGCGGTGGATGTCGGCCATGGCGGCGATGGGGTCGCCGAGCATGTGGAAGGTGACGGCGCGGCGGTTCCAGGCCTCGGCCCAATCAGGCTCGAGCACGAGCACCCGGTCGAGAAGTTCGATCGCGAGCGCGTGATCGTTGGCCCTGATCGCCTGCTGCGCCCGCACCATCAGGAGATCGGCGGTATCCGACCCGGAGCGCATCCAGCGGCGGTGGATCAGGAGCGAGACGCCGCGGGCCTCGTTTTCATTGTCTGCGTTGGCGAGGCGCTCGAACAGGCGATCGAGCTGGCGGTCGGCCCGTTCGGGATCGCGCGCCTGCGCCTGCGGCTCGACCAGCGGGTCCTGAAGCGTCTCCTGCTGCAGCAGCTCCTGATGCTGCTCGAAAAGCTCCTCGATGCCGTGCTCGTCGGACACGCTCTGGGCATGGACAAGCGTGGGGGCAAGAGCGAGGGCAAGAGCAAGGCCGGCAGCGAACAGGATTGCGGGCAGCGGGGATGTGAGGCGGCTCGCAAGGTGGCTCGCAAGGCGGCTCACAAGGCAGCTGGCCTCGGACCCACGCGCTTTCGCGCGACGATCACGCACGTGAATCCCGAGGCTTTCGATTCTGGTCAAGCGAAAACGGCGCATGCCGGATGATGTGCTCATCCGGCATGCGCCGTCAATTCACTTGTATGCGACGAAAGAGCGTACTCTTTCGCGGCAGGCGTGATCAGCCCTGACGCGCCTTGAAGCGCTTCTGGGTCTTGTTGATCACGTAGACGCGGCCCTTGCGGCGAACCAGCTGGCAGTCGCGATGGCGGCCGCGCAGGCTCTTCAGCGAGTTGCGGATCTTCATCGGTCTTCTCCGTAGCGCGGTCGCCCTCGACCGGCAGAACAAGTTGAAATTCGACAAAAAGTCAGCGCCCGCACAAAGTGAGCCCTTTGGCGGACGCGTAACGTTGGAGCGCGGAGATACCTGAATTGCCCGCTTCGGTCAACCGTCAAGTCGCCGAATTCGCCTCATGCAAGCCGTTCAATCGAAACTTCGTGCTCGGCCTTCCCGGTTTTCGCGAACGCGTCGATATTGGCGATGGTCGTCTCGGCGATGTTGGTGAGCGCCTCGTGCGTGAAGAAGGCCTGGTGGCCGGTGATCAGCACGTTGGGAAATGTGAGCAGCCGGGCGAAGACGTCGTCCTCGATGATCGTGCTCGAAAGATCGCGGAAGAACAGATCGCCCTCCTCCTCGTAGACGTCGAGTGCGAGGGAACCGATCTTGCCGCTCTTGAGCCCATGCAGCACCGCCCGGGTATCGATCACCGCCCCGCGCGACGTGTTGACGATCATGACGCCCTTCTTCATCCGTGAAATCGCCGCCGAATCGATCATGTGATGCGTCTGCGGCGTCAGCGGGCAGTGGAGGGAGATGATGTCGGACTCGGCAAGCAGCGTCTCGCGGTCCACATATGCGATCCCCATCGCCTCGCAATCAGGGTTGGGCTTGACGTCATGGGCGATGACGCGGCAGCCGAATCCCTTGAGAATTCCCGCCGTGATCGCCCCAATCGTCCCCGTCCCGACGATGCCGACGGTCTTGCCGTGGAGATCGAAGCCGACGAGCCCGTCCAGCGCGAAATTGCCCTCGCGGACACGGTTGTAGGCGCGGTGGATCTTGCGGTTGACGGCGAGAATCAGCGCGATCGTGTGCTCGGCCACCGCATGGGGCGAATAGGCGGGCACGCGGGCGACGGTGATCCCGAGATCGCGGGCGGCTTCCAGATCGACATTGTTGAACCCCGCGCAGCGCAGCGCGACGAGCCGCACGCCTTCGCCCGCGAGCTTTTCGAGGACGGGCGCGTCGAGCGTGTCGTTGACGAAGGCGCAGACCGCCTGCGCATCGCAGGCGAGCACGGCGGTCGTCGCGGAAAGGGGCGCTTCGAGATAGCACAGATCGTGCTTCGCGCTCTTGTTGGCCGCATCGAGATAGGTGCGGTCATAGGCTTTCGCGCTGAACACGGCGACGCGCATGGTTGCTCCCTTCATGACTTCTTCAGTTCGGCGAACAGCCGCTCGACATCGGCCTTCTTGCACAGATCCGTGCCGGGCGTCAGCACAGCCGCCGTACCCGCCGCCATGCCCATCAGGAACGCGTCCTCGGGCGAGAGCCCGGTGGCGAGTCCGAACGTCATTCCGGCGACGAAGCTGTCGCCCGCGCCCACGGCGCTCTTCACCTCGACCTTGGGGACATCGCGGTGCACCAGGCCCTCGGGAGAAGCCAGCAACGCGCCGTGATGGCCGAGCGTCACCGCGATCATCTCGGCACAGCCCTTGGCGACCAGTTCCTGCGCCGCCTCGCCGATGGCGTCGAACCCGTCGAGCTCTCGCCCGACGAGCATTTCGAACTCGCCGTGGCTCGGTTTGACCAGGTGCACGCCGCCATGGTCGAGAGTGGCCTTCAGGGCCTTGCCCGAGGTATCGAGCACGAGCTTTGCGCCGTTGCGCGCGGCGATATCCACCACGCGGCCATAGAAGTCGTCCGGCGTCCCGCGCGGCAGGCTGCCGCTCGCCACGAGGTAGTCGCAATCGATCTTCGAAATGGCATCGAGGCAGGCGGCGATCTCGGTTTCCTGCAGCTCCGGCCCTTCCGCCACGAAGCGGTATTCGCGCCCGCTCGAGCGCTCGAAGACGACATGGCTGATGCGGGTATGATCCTTGATCTCGATGCGCCTGCGCGCGACGCCGCGCTCGTCGAGGAGCGCGTCGAGCACGTCCCCCGTCGCCCCGCCCGCCAGATAGACCGCCAGCGCTTCCGCACCGAGTTCGCCCAAAACGCGCGCGACGTTGATGCCGCCGCCACCGGGGTCGTAGCGCTCGTTCGAGGTGCGCACCTTGTTGGTGTGGCGCACGGTCTCCGCTTCGCTGGAGCCGTCGATGGCGGGATTGAGGGTGAGCGTGACGATGGTTTTCATGGCAAGCATCCTAGAGCAGACGGCCCGCCATTTGAACCCGCCCGACCCCGTGACGGTTCAACGCCGCCGGATGAAAACCGCGCTCGGCGCCCCAGCCTTCCTCCGAACCTCCCCTCGCCGTCACCGCGCCAGCACCCGCGCCGCCTCCTTCGTCGAGTGAACGGCCTGATTGACCTGCACGACGGACGAGGAAATCGCGGTCACGTTGTCGCTGATGGCGTGCACGGCCATCGCGGTGCGCTGCATGTTCATCGACAGGTCCTGCGTGACGGCGCTCTGCTCCTCCACGGACGCCGCCGTGACGACCACGTGGTCGCGCATCGTCTGCACCGCGCTCAGGATGGAGGCGAGGGAGCCGGCGACATCGTGCGAAACGCCCTGCACGCCTTCGATTTCGCTGGAAATCTTCTCGGTCGCGCCTGCGGCCTGATTGGCGAGGTTCTTGACCTCCTGCGCGACGACGGCGAACCCGCGACCGGCCTCTCCGGCCCGTGCCGATTCGATCGTCGCGTTGAGCGCGAGCAGGTTGATCTGGCCCGCGATGGTCTGGATCAGGCCGACGATGCTGCCCATCGCGGATGCGGCTTCGGACAGGCGGCGGGTGTGGCTGGAGGCTGCTTCCACGAGATCGAAGGCCGATTCGGTCGCGGTGCGCGATTGCGCCATGCTCTGGGAGATTTCATGGACCGAGGCGGCGAGTTCCTCGGCGGCTGCGGCCATGGTCTGCACGTTCTGCGAAGTCTCCTGCGCGGCCGCCTCAGCCGAACCGGCCTCCTGCCCTGAGCGGGCGACGGCGCTGTCGATCTCGGCGAAGTTGCGATCGATCATCGCCTTCAGGCTCGACAGCATCTCCACCTGCCGCGTGATGTCGGTGGCGTACTTCACGATCTTGTAGGGGATCCCGTCGGCGTTCAGGATGGGGTTGTAGGAGGCTTCGATCCAGACATCTCGTCCGTCCTTCGCGATGCGCCTGAACTGCGCCGCCTGGTATTCGCCACGGCCCAGCTTCCCCCAGAACTCGCGATACGCGTCGCTTTCGCGGTATGCCTTCTCGACGAAGAGGCCGTGGTGCTTTCCCCTGATTTCGGCGAGCGGGTAACCCAGCGCGCTGCAGAAGTTTTCGTTCGCCTCGATGATATGGCCCTCAAGATCGAATTCGATCACGGCGAACGACTTGCGGATCGCGTTGATCTGACCCTGCCGTTCGACGTCGGCATCGATGCGGGCGGTGATGTCGGTCGCAAATTTCACCACCTTGTACGGCTTGCCGTCCTTCCCCATCAGCGGATTGTAGGAGGCCTCGATCCAGACGACCCGACCGCCCTTGCCGATTCGCTTGAATTGCGACGCCTGGAATTCGCCGCGGCGCAGGTTCGCCCAGAGCGCTGCGTATTCGACGCTGCTTTCGTGCCCGGGCTCCACGAACAGGCTGTGGTGCCTGCCCTTGATCTCGTCGAGGGTGTAGCCGATCGCGTTCAGGAAGTTCTCGTTGGCCGTCAGGATGGTGCCGTCGAGCGCGAACTCGATCACCGCCTGCGACTTGTCGATCGCGGCAAGTCTCGCGCGCGTGTCCGCGCCGGTTCGGGTCTGCATGCCAAACATGAATGAGCCTTGTGTTCGAGATCGTGAATGTGCGGGAGGCCCGACGGGCTTGCTTTCAGGCGGTATTGCTTTCGCGCGGACTGGCTTTCAGGCGAACCCGCGCTCGAGTGGACTTTCGAGAGGCCGCGTAAACCGGTGACCCGAGAATAAAGCATCTTATAATTGTTTTGAATTTCAATTAACGCCTGAAAATAGAAATTGAAAAAGAACGGGTTTTGACCTGTTTAACTTTTCGATGTGAACATGACGTATCGGCAACTGCGCGCGGCCCGGGGAGCCGCCGAGCGCGACAATCTGCGGGGGCAATTCATGGAGCAGGCGATCGCATTCATCCTGAGCAATTTCACGCTCACCTTTCTCGTGCTGGGGTTGCTCGCATCGGCGGCTGCCCTGACTGCTTCGGGAGCATGGAATCGACGTGAGGCGATCGTCGAGGCGTTGCTGGCTTATTTCCTGTTCTTCTCCATCGGCTTGAGCTTCTTCTACAATTTTGTGATGCACGTGTTCTTCGGCGAGATGTCGGCCCGTTTCATCGGTTGGGAGGACAGCCCCTTCCAGGCGGAAGTCGGCTTTGCGTCGCTCGGCTTCGCGGTGGTCGGGTTTCTGGCGTTTCGCGGCGGCGCGGGGTTGCGCCTCGCAGCCGTTGTCGGGCCGGCCTGCTTCCTGTGGGGAGCAGCTGGCGGGCACGTCGTGCAGATGATCGAGGCCAACAACTTCGCCCCGGGAAATGCCGGAGTGATCTTCTACACGGATATCCTCATTCCGCTTCTGGGCGGCGTCCTTCTGTGGCTCCGGCATGCCGCCCCCGCGCCGTTACTCCAAGCGCGAAGGTAACGTTACGTAATGTAGAGCGATCGTCTTTGCAGGAAGAAGCTTGGCAGAAGACAGCACCATTGATGCAATGCATTGGTTTTTATCAGAACCGCCGCCGACAAATCGCACTTCTTTGACAGTATCAATGCAACATTAATCTCTCTTTGGCAGGCTCAGCCCACACAACTTCGAGCGGTCAGAGGCGGGGTGTCGGCAGGTGAGCTGGTTTGGGACGGTTCGAGCAAAGTTTCTGCAGTTCGTCCGTCAGCCTGCGACGGTTCCGGCCATCATCGCGCTCTTCGTCATCCTGTTTGCCGGCACCTTCGCCGAAAGGCAGAGCCGCGCCGTTCACGAGCAGAACATGCGCGCGAAGGTTCTGGCAGAGGTCAGCCTGATCCGCGCCAGCCTCGAGGGCCACCTCAACGCCAACGTCCAGCTCGTGCGCGGCCTCGTCAGCGTCATCGGCACTGAGCCCGAGATGAGCCAGGAGCGCTTCTCCGCACTGGCCGCGAGCCTGTTTGACAGCGGCACGCAGCTTCGCAACGTCGCCGCCGCGCCAAACCTCGTCATCGCGATGATTCATCCGATCGAGGGCAACGAGACCACGGTCGGGCTCGACTACCGCCGGATCGCGAGCCAGCGCGAAGCGGCCTTCCGCGCCCGCGACACGGGTGAACTCGTGCTCGCCGGCCCGGTGAACCTGGTGCAGGGCGGGCGCGGCTTCATCGGGCGGTTTCCTGTTTTCATCCGCGACGAGGCGGAGCGCGCCCGCTTCTGGGGCATCGTCTCGGCTGTCGTCGATGTCGATGCGCTGTACCGCGACAGCGGCCTGCTTGCCGCGCAGGAGTCGCTCGATCTTGCGATGTTCGGGAAGGACGCCTTCGGCAACGACGGCGAACTCTTCTTCGGCGATAGCGCAATCCTCGACGATGCGCCCGTGCTCGTCGACATCACGCTCCCCTCGGGGTCCTGGCGGCTGGCGGCGGTCCGGAAGGACGGCTGGGCCGCCAACCCTGCCGAGGTCTGGCTGCTGCGCATCGTCATCATGATCGCCGGCGCGCTCGTCATCGTGCCGATCCAGATCGCCGGCCGGCTGACGGGCGAGCGGCAGCGCCATGTGCGGGAACTCGGCCTTCGCGAGGAGCAACTGCAGAAGCTGTCGCAGCGGCTCGAACTCGCCCTCAATACGTCGGAGATCGGCGTCTGGGAAATGGACATCGCCACGAGGCGACTGGTCTGGGACGATCGGATGCACGAACTCTACGGCATCCCGCGCAGCACCGCCGAACACGCGGCGATCTGGCGAAGCCGGCTTCACCCGGACGACGCCGAGCGCGCGCAGAGGGAGTTCGACGCGTGCATCGCCTCGCGCGGGCGCTATCACTCGGAATTCCGGGTCCTGACGGCGGACGGCCGGGACAGGTTCATCCGCGCGATCGGCGCAGTCTACGAGGATGCGCATGGCGGCTCGAAGATCGTCGGCGTGAACTGGGACGTCTCGCGGGACTTCAAGCTGAACGAGGACATCAAGCGGGCCAAGGACCTCGCCGAAGCGCGCAACCGCCAGCTCGAGGCCGCCAAGGCGCGAATCGAGCACAACTCGCTGCACGATTCGCTGACCGCGCTCCCCAACCGGCGCTATCTCGACCGCGCCCTGGAAAACTGCCCCGCCGCCGCCGGTCCCAGCGCCTCCGTCGGGCTCCTGCACATCGATCTGGATCGCTTCAAGCACATCAACGACACGCTGGGCCATGCAGCCGGGGATGCGATGCTGGTGCACGCAGCCGCGATCCTGCGGGAGAGCGCCGGCGAGGGTCGATTCGTCGCCCGCATCGGCGGCGACGAATTTGTCGTTCTCTGCGTGAACGCCCAGCTCGACGAACTGGCTGCGCTCGCCGAGACGATCATCACGCGCATGCGCCAGCCCGTGGCCTACCAGGGGCACGAATGCCGATTCGGCGTCAGCATCGGGATCGCGGCCGAGATTGCCCCCGACATCGAACCAAAACGGCTGCTGATCAACGCGGACATCGCGCTCTACCGGGCCAAGCGGCGGGGGCGCAACCGGTTCGAATTCTTCACCAGCATCCTGCAGGCGGAGATCGTGCACACCAAGCGCGTCGCCGACGAGATCCTCTCCGGGCTCGAGCAGAACGCCTTCGAGGCGTTCTACCAGCCGCAGTTCGACGCGCATACGCTCGACGTGTCCGGGATCGAGGCGCTCGCCCGCTGGCGCCACCCCCTGCGCGGTATCCTCCCGCCCGACCAGTTCATGCGGATCGCCGAGGAACTCAACGTCGTCACCACGATCGACCGAATCGTCCTGGAGCAGACCCTGCACGACTACCGCCAGTGGATGCAGCACGGCTGGAGCATCCCGAAGGTATCCGTCAACGTCTCCTCCCGCAGACTGCACGACGAGGAGCTTCTGGAGGGGCTGCGCAAGCTGGATTTCGACCCGGGCACCCTTTCGTTCGAACTCGTCGAGTCGATCTTCCTCGACGAGAGCGACGAGATCGTCACCACGAATATCGGGCAGATCAAGGAACTCGGGATCGACATCGAGATCGACGACTTCGGCACCGGCTACGCCTCGATCATCAGCCTGATGAAGCTCAAGCCCAGCCGCCTCAAGATCGATCGGCAACTGGTCGCGCCGATCGTGGACTCGCCGCCGCAGCGCCACCTCGTGCGCTCGATCATCGAAATCGGCAAGTCGCTCGGCATCGGCGTGGTCGGCGAAGGCGTCGAGACCATGGAGCATGCGGCGATCCTGCGGGATCTCGGCTGCGATTACCTGCAGGGATACGCGTTCGCGCGGCCGATGTCCGGCGATCAGCTGTCGGAGTTCCTGCGGGTCCAGCAATGGAGGATCGACGCGCTGCGCCACATGGCCAAGCTCCCGCCCTCACTCGTCGCGGGGCATCATGAGCCCGTATCGCGCGCCGACCCGGCGCCGCGCAGCCGCGCCAGCGGGAAAAGGCCGAAGGCGATCTGAGCTGCGAGGCCGACGAGGGCTTCGGGTCGGGCGTAGCTTGCAAGGTGTTCTGCGGGCGGACGCGCGAACAGGATCCAGGCCAGAACCATTTCCGCCGCCATCAGCAAGAGGAAAGCGATCCCGCCCATGGCGAGGCGCGGCGCAAACCCGGCGGGCACCGCCAGCTGCCGGATTGCGAAGCCGCAGGCAAGCCATGCGATGGCGAGCATTGCCGGAATTTCGACGACGACCGCCGCCATCTCGCCCAAGAGGGGCGCAAGGACGAGCGTGCGCAGCGTTCCGAGCACGAAGCCCGCCAGGAAGACGAGGGCGAAATAAACGCTCCCCGCAATGACTACCGGCATCAGCCGTCCTCCGCCTTCTTCGTGGCTGTACGCCGTCCGCGGTCTTGCCCACTGATCGATATCAATGCGCGTCCACCACGCCTGCCTCATCCACGACCGTCGTTTCGTCCGCGCCGCCGCAGGGGTTGACCGCCGCGGCTTTATTTGTGACCCCGTGATGTTCGTTACGGGGAAATGTTGCAAGGTTATCGCTTCTGATGACGGATATCGCCACCGCGCCGCGCGTCCACCTCCAGCATCAACGCTTCCGCCTGCGTCCGTGGATACGCACGCGCCTCTGGGCGCAGGTGCTGGCTGGAATGGTGCTGGGCTTCGGAACCGGGATCGTGCTCGGGCCGGATGTGGGGTGGCTTGCGCCGGAGACCTCGGAGGTCCTCGGCCAATGGCTCGCCCTGCCGGGACAGGTGTTCCTCGGCCTGATCGCGATGGTGCTCGTGCCGCTGATCTTCGCCTCGATCATCGGCGGGTTGACCGGCGCGAAATCCGGTGGGGAGCTGAAAGCCGTCGGCTTCCGGCTCGCCGGCTTCATCCTCGTCACGACCGTCGCCGCCGCCTGGATCGGGGTGCTGCTGGCGCTCTGGCTGGAGCCGGGGGCGAGCATGGCCGGTGCGCTGACGCCGCTCGCGGCAGTCCCGCCTGCAGCCGACGCATCGCCGTTTGACGCCACCCGCGCCCCCGACATCATCGCCGGCATCCTGCCGACCAATCCCACCGCCTCCATCGCGCAGGGCGACATGCTGGCGGTGGTCGTCCTCGCCGTGCTCGTGGGGATCGCCGCGCTGCAGGTGGATCGCGACAAGGTCGCCCCGTTCCTGCGCCTGCTCGACGCCCTGCTCTCGATCGCGATGATCATCGTGAAGTGGGCGATGTTCCTTGCACCGCTTGCGGTCTTCGGGCTGATGGCGCAGCTGGTGATGCGCATCGGGCTGGGGACGGTTGCGGGCATGTCGGCCTATGTGGGCGTGGTGCTGCTCGGCCTCGGCCTGCTGATGGCGCTGTATCTCGCGATCATCACGATCGTCGCGCGTGTCTCGCCGATCTCGTTCCTGAAGGACGCCGCCGGGACTCTGCTGCTCGCCTTTTCGACATCGAGCTCCTCCGCGATCATGCCGATGACGATCACCACCGCGCGCCAGCTCGGCGTGCCGGCCTCGATCGCCAATCTCGTCGTGCCGCTCGGCGCGACCATGAACATGGCGGGCACGGCGCTCTATCAGACCGTGGCGATCCTGTTTCTCGCGCAGATGGCCGGGATCGATCTCGCGCTGCCCCAGATCGCGCTGATCACCGCCACGCTCGTCGCCTCCTCGATCGGCGCGCCGGGGACGCCGGGCGTCAGCATCGCGATCCTGATGAGCGTGGCGGCGGGGTTCGGCATCCCGGTGGAGGGCATGGTGATCATCCTAGGCGTCGATCGCCTGCTCGACATGTCCCGCACGACGGTCAACGTCACGGGTGACCTCGTCGCCTGCGTGATCCTGAAGAACGTCGCGCAGCCCGTTCCGGAAATCGCGTTCGGGGAGGCGGCCTGAGGGCCCGGATTGCCACGGGCGCAAGGATCGCCGATACTCCCGCGCTTGAAGGCGGCTTGACGAACGGAGCGGCCATGGCCCGCCATGGAGCGGGACCCGGAGGTAGCATGAGCATTGTAAAATCTTTTGCGGTCGGCGCAGCAGGCGCCATTGCCCTTCTCGGCATGTCGCTGTCGAGCGCTCCGGCTTACGCCGAAACGGCTCTCGACCCATGGGCAGCAGTCGCGCCGCACCAGTCGGAACTCGTGCAGACGATCGACTATCATCGCCGCGGCGTGCGCCCGCGCTACGACGACCGCCCCCGCTACGACCGCCGCTACCACGGCGATCGCTACCGCAGCCCGCGCGGCGCCTATCGCCACCGCTACACCGATGGCTATTACTACGCTAACCCCTGGTGGAGTCTGGGCCTCGGATTTGGTGCGGTGATCGCGCCTGAGCCGGTGAGGCCCCATCGCGTCCGTCCTGTCGCGCCGCGCAGCGCGAGCGCCCATGTGGACTGGTGCTTCGATCGCTACCGTTCCTACAACCCGCGCTCGGACACCTTCACGGGGTTCGACGGCGTCGTCCGTCGTTGCCGCAGCCCGTATCGCTGAATCATCCGCGATCCGGCTCCGCCTTTGCAGCGGGGCCGACGCGGCCCGCGCAGGCCTTCGAGCAATAGCGCACGTTCTCCCAGTCGCGCGCCCATTTCCTGCGCCACGCGAATGGCCGGTTGCAGACCGGGCAGAGCTTCGTCGGCAAGTCACCCTTCCTGCGCATCTTCACCCGCCGCCACCCATTTCCAGATCGACCTGCAATCGCTTGCTCCCGGCATGGAGAACGAGATCGGGCCCGCTTGAGCGACGTCAATGACCCCGCGTCCGTGAACCCGCAGGATATCTCGATCATCACTGAGGGAGCATGTGGATGGCGGGAGCATTCGCGAACAAGGTCGGGATCGTCACGGGAGCCGGCTCCGGCATCGGCGAGGCAATCGCGCACGAACTCGCCCGCGAGGGCGCGACCGTCATCGTGGCCGATCTCGATCCTGACGCGATCAGGCGGGTTACCGACGCCATACTGGGCGCAGGCGGGAGCGCGCACGCCTTCGAGGTCGACGTCTCCGACGCGGACGCCGTCAAGCGCATGGTCGAATACGCCGTCGAGAAGGGTGGGGGCCTGCATCTGGCCGTCAACAACGCCGGTATCGGCGGGCCGAGCGTGCCCACCGGCGAATACGACCCCGACGCCTGGCGCCACGTCATCGACGTCAACCTGCACGGCGTCTTCTACGGCATGAAGTACCAGATCGCGGCGATGCTGGAATCGGGCGGTGGCGCGATCGTCAACATGAGTTCGATCCTGGGCAGCGTGGGCTTTGCGAACGCATCCGCCTATGTCGCCTCCAAGCACGCGGTGAACGGGCTGACGAAGACGGCGGCGATGGAATACGCCACGCAGAACATCCGCGTGAACGCCGTCGGCCCAGCCTTCATCGACACGCCGCTGCTCTCGAAGAACCTCGACGAAGACGTGATCGGCCAGCTCGCGGATCTTCATCCGATCGCGCGGCTCGGGCGCTCGGAGGAGGTCTCCGCGCTGACCTGCTTCCTGCTGTCGGATCGCGCCAGCTTCATCACCGGCAGTTACCACCTCGTCGACGGGGGATACACCACGCGCTAGCGGCGCTTCAACCGATGCACCAGTCGATCGGCGTCTCGCCCTTCTCGGCCAGCCAGGCATTCGCCCGGCTGAAGTGCCCGCAGCCCTTGAAATCACGCTTGCGGTTGAGCGGGGAAGGATGCCCGCTGCACAGGACGAGGTGCTTCTCCTGGTCGATCAGTTCCGCCCGGGCGCAGGCGGGCGCTCCCCACAGCATGAAGACGGCGGCATCGCGCTCGCGCGAGACTGCGGCGACGACGTCGTCGGCGAGCCGCGCCCATCCGAATTTCAAATGCGCGCCCGAGCGCCCGGCCTGCGTCGTCAGCGCCGTGTTGAGGAGCAGCACGCCCGACCGCGCCCAGGGCGTGAGGTCGCCGGTGCGCGGCAGCGGGAAGCCGATATCCGCTGCGGCTTCCGCGAGAATCGCCTTGAGCGAGGCGGGTTGCCGGCGCAGCCCCACATAGGAGAAGGCGAGGCCGTGGGCGTCGCCGGGCGTCGGATACGGATCCTGGCCGAGAATGACGACCTTGACCCGCTCCAGCGGCGTCTCGACGAGGGCGTTGAAGACCTGTGGAAGCGGCGGCAGCACTTCGATCCCCTGCGCGAGAACGGCATCGACGCGTTCGGCGACGGCGCGGGCAGCACCATCGCGAAAGAACGGCAGCTGCGACCAGCCCCGCGAGTCGTCACGCGCGCAGAATTCATCCAGCGCCCGTTGCATCAAGGAATCCATCGCCGCCTCCCCGCGAATCGCCGACCGCCCGCACCGTCCGAAGGTTCCGTGGGTAGCCCAGCGGCGAGCGTCGGTCAGCAAGATTTGCAGGTCGCAGGCGTGGGCGTTGACCGGGCCGGGCACATTGAATCGACTCCGGCCGCGATCCCCCATTGACCGGCAATCGCCGAACCCGTAATGAAATCTCCGCTGGAGACGTGGCCGAGTGGCTGAAGGCGGCGGTTTGCTAAACCGTTATACGGCTTAACACCGTATCGGGGGTTCGAATCCCCCCGTCTCCGCCATCCCCTCCCCTGATAGCATCCCCTCATCGTCATGCGGCAGCCGTGGCGGCAATTTGATGTAGTTCTTCTGGAGTTCATTCCTCAGTTGCGCAACCTTTAATCAATTGTTAAGTTTGGCCCAACGAAAGGATGGTTTAAGATGATTTCCATGCTTCTTACGGCGATGATCTTCATGATGCCGACCACCGCGATCGGACAGGCGGCGGATGGCGCCACGCAGGCGTTTCAGGCGGCGGCTGTGGGCTGTTTCGACCGGAGCAAGGTCTGCCCTCGCGGAAAGATCGATACCGCCATCTCTGCGTTTGCGGCGTATCCCGAGCGCAACTCGACTATCGCCAGCATCGACTCCTGCTCTTCCCGGACCTCGACGTGCGGACGGCGCACCTGATGGAGACCAGCGAAACTGGAGAATCTATTCTCCAGTACTTCTTCGCTGGGCACGTTTACGTATCCGCAGCGCGAGAATCGCTCGGCATCGTGATGTCGGCGCTCGTTTCGGTCCTGCTGATCGGAAGTATCGGATACGTCTGGATGAAGACAGGCCGCGCCAAGGAAGGCGCGGCCTCGGACGAAGAAACAAAAACGGTCAAGCTTCGCGAAGGTTTGCCGATCGGGCGCATCCTCGCGGCGGTCTCACTGATGGCGCTTCTCGGTGCGACCGTCGGCTTCAATATGACGACAAGCCGCGACGGCGTCGTGGGCACGATCGTTCCGGCTGTCCTGGTGGCGTTTGCCGGAGCTGTGGGTTACTCGCTTGGCACCGCAAAACGAGGAAACAGCTTCACGATTGCGATGTTTGCGGCGTTTCTCCTGGCTTTCGTGCCGAGTTCGAACCTAGGCGCAATTCTCCGGGGTTCGGGTGAGAAAACGGCGAAGAATAGCGATTTCTGCGCATCCACCTTTTCCAATCCGGACCTGCTGGCGAACGATGTTGCGTACCACCGCGCGCGAGAGCTCTTCCGGGACAGCTGCACCAACCTGCCGCTCGGGCAGGACGTGCCACCGCCTGCCCGGATCTCCAACCCCTAATGCCGCCTCGCGGCGACGTAGTAGGCCGGGATGGTCGCTTCGCCCAGGCTTCGGCAGGCCTCGAGCCGGTGCAGGCCCTCGACCAGGACGAGCCGCTCGCCGTCGCGGCGGACGAGGATGGGGGCCTCCTGGCCGGATTCCATGATGCTCTGCGCGAGCGCTTCGACCTTCTGCGGATCGAGCGTCGCTCGCCGCTTCACGGGTACGTAGACGTTGTCGATCGGAACCAGGCTGATCTTCATCATTGTCGCTTGATCCTCGTCGCTCGCCCATGCGCCGCCGCTCGTTCCCAGAACGCGCACGCGATGATCAGCATCACGCCACAGGCCCCGATCTGCAAGCACGGATCCACCAGGGCGTTCGATCGGTCGTCGTCTTTCGCGCGCAGCGCTCACGCGAGGACGTAGAACCTGATCGGCATCCAGATCCCCATCGCGATCATCATCAGGTTCTCGGTGAGCGAGAGAAAACCGAGCGGGACGTTGCTCGCGCCGCCCACGCAGGCGCATTTTAGCTCCCGCTTCTCGATACAGACCGCCTTGAAGACCGAGACGGCGCCGATCGTGCCGATGATGAGGGCGATGGGCGCGGCGATCCAGATCATCACGCCGGCGATCATGAGGACGCCCGCCAGCGTTTCGCCGAAGGGGTAGAAATAGCCGTAGCGCACCACCCGCTGCGCCAGCAGGTCGTAATTCAGGAACATCGTGCTGAAACTCTCGACGTCCTGCAGCTTCTGGACGCCCAGCAGGCACATGGAGATCGCGATGAACCACTCGAACGCGCGAAAGGTGAGGATCGTCCCGAAAGCGGCAAAGCTCACGGCGAGCGCCATCAGCAGCGCCACGGAAAAGATCGCGATGACGGGCTGGTAGCTGGTTTCGCCCTCCTCCCTGACCGCCTCGCCGAAATACCGGCGCAGGTCGTCATATCCACCGATTCGCTCACCGGCGATGAACGTTTGGGGCGTCGTCTCGACACCGTGCTCACGCTGGAACGCCTCGGTTTCCTCGCGGCTGCGCAGCCAGCGATCATCGACATCAAAGCCCTTGCGCTCGAGCAGGTCCTTCGCCTTCAGCCCGTAGGGACAAACGTGCTCGTCCATCACCATGCGATGAAGTTCGGCACGTTTTTCCACAGCACCGCGCCCGCCCGCCCGCGACGGGGTGCGGGCGGGCGACCTGTCGCCGGGAGACGTCAATCGATCGACTTCGACCATTCATCGACCTGCCGCTCGGCCTCTTCCTTGGCGATGCCGTACTTCTCCTGGATCTTCCCGGCGAGTTGGTCACGCTGGCCCTCCGCCCGGTCCAGATCGTCGTCGGTCAAATCGCCCCACTTTTCCTTGGCCTTGCCTTTGTACTGCGTCCACTGTCCCTTGATCTGATCCCAGTTCATTCGACGTCCTCTCGCGATTTCAAGTGTCACCGAGGCGATTTCCGAACGGAAAGCCTGGAGTGAAACTTCACATCAGAAACGCGTAGATGGCTGATAGTGTTCCGCTTGCATGGATGCCCAACGTCCGGGAGATCAGCCCTCGGCGGCCTTCTGGAACTGGATATTGCAGTTCTTGCGGATGCTCGCCTGCTCGATGGCGTCCATCTCGCCCTTGAGGCGGGCCACCTCGCCGGCGGATGCGCCCTCGCCCTTGATGAAGAACAGGGCCGGCCAGAACAGGACGATCCCGACGCCCGTTGCCACCGCATCACCGGTCGCCTTGGAGTTCTGTTCGCCGATGGCGAGGCCTCCGACTTCAGGAACCAGTGCCCCGACTGCTTGCGTCGGGATCGCGTGGCTCGGGCTCGGGCCGCTTCTGCATCGCGTCGCTGAAGGCGGCGGCGAGGATGCCGGTGGGCATGGCGATGAGGCCGATGCCGAGAATCGCCGTGAGTCCGGCGAGCATGCGGCCGAGGATGGTGATCGGCACGGCGTCGCCGTATCCCACGGTGGTGAGCGTGGCGATCGACCACCACATGGCGCGCGGGATGCTGCCGAACGTCTCCGGCTGCCCGTCGCCCTCGACGATGTAGAGCAGGCAGGATGATACGAGGAGAAGGACCGCTGCGATCTTGATGCTCATGGCGAGCTCGTAGCGTCGCGATCTGATCGCCGTCCCGATGGCGTCGAGCGCAGTGGAGTAGCGCCCGAGTTTCGCCAGCCGCAGGATGCGGACCAGGCGCACCAGTCGCAGCAGGAACATTTCGTTGCCGACGAAGGCGACGAAGATCGGCGCGAGGGCGACGAGATCGAGAAGCGCTGCGGGGGAAATCGCGTAGCGCAGCCGCCCGCGCCATCCCGGACCGTAGCGAGGGTTTTCGGCAGCCACCCACACCCTGCAGCAGTATTCGACGAAGAAGAGGACGAAGAACAGACGCTCCGCGGCGATGAAGCCCGCCCTCCAGTTCCGAGCAAGATCCTGCTCGCTCTCGATGATCGCCATCAGGACGGAGATGCAGATCAGGGCGGTGATGATGCGGTTCAGCGGCGACAGGCCGATCCGGGGCCAGGCCGTGGGCTCCAGCAGGAGAAACAGGCGCCGGCGGCGGTTCATGCGCTCGCGCCGATTTCGCCGGAGGTCTCCTGCTCCTCCACCACGACACAGTTGCGCCCGCGGCGCTTGGCCTCGTAGAGGGCTTTGTCGGCCGCTCGTGTCGTCGTCTCTGGCGCCCGGTCGCTGCTCAGCGCGCTGACCCCGAAGCTCGCGCTGATGCGGATCGCGGCCCCCTCGAAGGTCAGAACCTCGTTGCCGATTCGGGACCGTATGCGCTCGGCGAGAACCTGCGCGCCACTGAGCCCGGAACCCGGCAGGAGCAGCATGAACTCCTCGCCCCCAACACGGCCGGCCAGGTCGAGATCGAGCCGCGTCTCCTCCCGGAAGATGGAGGCGACCGCCATCAGCACGCCATCGCCCGCCGCATGCCCGTGAGTGTCGTTGACGTGTTTGAAATGGTCGATGTCGATCGCGATGAGCGCAGACGGCGAACCATAGCGCTTCAGGTTCGCCTGCTGCATCCGCACCATCTCCTCGAACCCCCTGCGGTTCAGGAGGCCCGTGAGGGCATCCGTGACGGAGATGCGTCGCAGCGTGGCCTGCGTCGCCTCAGCGTCGCGCCTTGCTTCCTCTGCGGCGATGAGCGCCTGCTTCAGGTCGCTGATATCGGCGACGCTCAGCATGAAGCCGCTCGTGATCGGCGAAGTGGTGATCCGGAACCAGGCCTGGATCCCGTCCCGGTCGTAGAACATCTCGAAGACGTCGCGCCGCGTCTCCTCCATGACCCGCAGGCAGCGCTCCCAGATCCATCCCTCGGCGAAGCCCGGGAGCAGGGTGCGCATACGTCCGTCGAGGAGTTCGGGAATGGCGAGCCCGGTCACCTCCGAGGCGCGGCGATTGGCCGTGATGATCCGGGCGTCCACGACGTTGCCGCTGTCGTCACGCTCGGCCCGCAGCGCCAGGATCATGTCGGCGGACGCATCGAGCACGGCGTCGAGCAGCGCCGAGCGGAGTTCGCGCGGCTTGATGCAGACGATCAGCCTGTCCGATCCGTCCCAGTCGCGGCAGGGCAGGACGAGGCGTTCCCAGAGATGAACGTGGACGGAGTAGCTCGCCCTGTGGATGGTGAGGAGGGGCGCCCTGTTGAGCATGACCCAGTTGAAGACCTCGCGCAGGAACTCGCCGAGTTCCTCTGGGAAGTCCCTCGTCATCCTGCCCGTCATGTCCGCGCCGGTGGCGCTGACGATGTTGTGCCCGCACTGGAGATAGATGAAGTCGTCGTCCCCGTAGGAGCGAACCACCGAAATGTCGCCTGACAGCTCGGCCGGGATGCTGCGCATCATCTCGGCCAAGGGCGCGCGCCCGTCGGCTTCCCTCAGGCTGCGGTGCAGGGCGAAAACCCACGCGAACTCAGGCCGCGAGGCGTGGGTCTCGATATCCTGGGCGAAAATCTCGCGATACATTCAGGGTGTGCTCATCGGGGCTTGCAGTCCCGTCAGAGTACTACCCAAAAGCTGTTAAACCCTAAATTCGGTCAAGCCGCGTGCCTGCAGGCCGTGGCTCCGAAATGGCCGATGTAACGCGGGTTGATCGCCGACACCGGCAACACGACGAGGACGTCGGTCGTGCCGAACTGTCGGTCGACCACAGCCCCGTCGCCGAAGGTCGCGCCGATCCGCAGATAACCCTTGATCAGCGGCGGGAGCGACTGGATCGCCTGCTTCGGGTCGATCTCGTGCTTCGCCATCCTGTCCATCGGGACATGCAGGTGATCGAGGGCGCGTGCGCGCCAATCCGTTGGAGCCGCTGCGTAATGGTGGAGGAAGCTCAGCGGCAGCGCGAGCTTCTCCGGGTCGGTGCCCTCCAGGCTGGCGCAGCCGAGCATCACATCGATGCGGTGCCGCAGGACATAGGTCCAGATGCCGTGCCAGAGCAGTTCGACCGTCCGTTTGTTGCGGTAGGGCTTGAGCACGCAGGAGCGGCCGAGCTCCAGCACCCGCATGCCGGGATGCGCCGCCAGCACCGGCCCGATGGCGTATTCGGAAGCGGTGTAGAAGCCCGCGTGCTGCATTGCGACATCCTGACGCAGGAGGCGGTAGGTCCCCACCACCTCGGGTGGCGGTGCGCCGAAGCGCGATTTGCCCGCGGAATGGTCGAGCACGAGAAGATGGTCGCAGATCGCGTCGAAGGCGTCCATGTCGCGACGTGCAATTCGCGCCGCCGCATCCGGGATCGCCGACATTTCTTCGTAGAACACGCGGTAGCGCAGCCGCTGCGCGCGCTTCACGTCGGCGGAGGACGTGGCGAGCCGCACCTCGAGATCGCCGATGCGACCGAGCAGCGGATCGTCGTCGCGCTTCGCGAAGTCGTCGAATTCAGGCGAGCCGTGGTCGCCGCGCAGGAACGTCAGAGCAGCATTCCCGCCCCGCCGCAGCGGATCGACCAGCGTCCCCAGCGGACCAGCCGCCATCTCCGCTGCGAAGCGCTCCAACAGGCTGACGGACGTCGCACCCCATGAGGAAAACGGCGTCATTGAACACCCCCGATGCCGGCGGCTTGTTCTACGAGACGAATCGCCGTCTCCGCCGCTCGGTTGTGCTTAAAACATAGCCGTTCAACGGGATTGTGACAAACGGATTGCGAGCCGTCATCGGCTTCATGCTGACGCACTGGCTGCAGAAGCTGCCTCACGCCTCGTCGGCGTGTTCCTGGGTGACGAAGGCGATGCGGATCATGTTTGTGGCGCCCGGCGTGCCGAAGGGGACGCCGGCGATCACGATGATGCGCTCCCCCACCTTCGCGAGCCCCGCACGCACGGCGAACTTGCAGGCGCGGAAGGTCATGTCGTCCGCGTTGTTGGCGTCACGCGTGACGACGGCGTGCACGCCCCAGACCAGCGAGATGCGCCGCGCCGTGTCGCGCTTGGGGGTGAGGGCGAGCACCGTGGCGTTGGGACGCTCGCGGGCGATGCGCAGGGCGGTGGAGCCGGAGAACGTCCAGGCGGCGATGGTCTTGATGCCGAGCGTCTCGGCGATCCGGTGGGCGGCGGAGGCGATGGCGTCCGATCCAGTCGCTTCCGGTTCGGCCTGCTGCGCCTTGATGATCGTCCAGTAGACCTGGTCGCGCTCGACCTCTTCCGCGATGCGGTTCATGGTATTCACGGATTCGATCGGATAATCGCCGGCCGCGCTCTCCGCCGACAGCATCACGGCGTCCGCCCCCTCGTAGACCGCAGTCGCGACGTCGGACACCTCGGCACGGGTGGGTACGGGTACGTTGATCATCGATTCGAGCATCTGCGTCGCCACGATCACCGGCTTGCCGAGGCGGCGGGCGCCGCGGGTGATCCGCTTCTGCAGCCCGGGTACCTTTTCGAGCGGCATCTCGACGCCGAGATCGCCGCGCGCCACCATCAGCGCGTCGGAGACTTCCATGATCTCGTCGAGGCGGGCGAGCGCCTGCGGCTTCTCGATCTTGGCGAGGACCTGCGCGCGTCCGCGGACCACCTTCTTGACCTCGGCCACGTCTTCCGGGCGCTGCACGAAGGAGAGCGCGATCCAGTCGACGCCGATATCGAGTGCCGCCTCCAGATCCCCGCGATCCTTCTCCGTCATGGCCGCGACGGGGAGCGCCGTATCGGGTAGCGAGACGCCCTTGCGGTTCGAGATCGTGCCGCCGATCACGACGCGGGTGAGGGCGCTGTGGCCCGTATTCACCTCTTCGACGACGAGACGCAGCTTGCCGTCGTCGATCAGGACCGTGTCCATCGGTTCGAGGGCGGAGAGGATCTCGGGGTGGGGCAGATGCACCCGCGTGGCGTCGCCGGGCGTCTTGTCGTCGTCGAGCGTGAACAGCGCGCCCGGCTCTAGGGTCGCGGATCCGGCGGCGAAGGTGCCGACGCGGAGCTTGGGTCCCTGCAGGTCGATCAGGATGGTGATCGGACGCCGCAGCTTGGCCTCGACGTCTCGTATCATGCCGACCTGGGCGCGCAGGTTGTCCCGCGAGAGATGGCTCATATTGACCCGAAAGACGTCCGCGCCCGCCTTGTGCAGGGCCTCGACCATCTCGGGCGTGTTGGAGGCGGGCCCCAGCGTTGCAACGATCTTGGTTCTTCTCAGACGCGTCATTGTGGAGCGGCCCCCTGCCTGCCCGGATCTGTCAACTGAATCGTCCAGCTGCTCTGCTGGCCCGTATCGACTTCGAAGAACCCGTTTCGGTCGTAGCCGCGCGCCAGGCAATCCTCGATCCCGCGAATGGTGAATTCCCTGTCGCGGGTGCACATGTAGGACCGCCCGCCCCATTCGCCGCCGCGGTCGTAATCGACGGCGTAGACGTAATAGAAACGCGCGTTCAACCCGCCGGAGAGCAGCGTCTCGCAGCCGCGTGGGCTGATGTTCCACCAGCCCTCGGTCATCCAGCCCTGATCGTCGCGATAGCCGACAGCGATCCCGACCCGGCTCGAGGTCATGTTGCACATGCGCAGATCCGCCTGCGCCGACCCGGTGAACAGGACGAGCGACGCCGCGCCGGCGAGGAGCGCGAGGAGGGCATGGCGGAGCGGCTTAGTCGATGAGGATGATGCGGCAGTCATTGACGTTGGTGCGGGTTGGTCCGGGGGTGAGGAGGTCGTGGAGGGAATCGAAGAATGCGGTTGAATCGTTGTCCGATAAATAAGCGCCCGCGTCGAGCCCCTTCAACCGCGCCCGCGACATCGTCGTGTCGTCGAGGATTGCTCCCGCAGGGTCCGTGGCCGCCCCCACACCGCCATCCGTGCCGTCCGTATCGCCGGAAAGCGCGCTGACGCCTTCCATTCCGTCGAGCGCGATGGCGAGCGCCAGCGCGTATTCCTGGTTGGGGCCGCCCCGGCCCTCTCCCGAAATCGTGACCGTGAGTTCGCCGCCCGAAATGATCGCCGCACGGCGTCCCTCATTGCGCAGCTCCCGCGCCAGCTCGGCATGGGCACGCGCCACCTCGCGCGCCTCGCCCTCGACCTCTGCTCCGAGCACGACAGGCTCGTAGCCGGCGTCGCGCGCCACCTCCTCGGCGGCGGCGACGGCATCTGCCGGGCGCGCGATGATCCTGAACTCGGTGCGCTCGAAGATCGGATCGCCGGGCTTGGGCGTCTCGTTTGCAGGGTCGGCGAGGAGCGCGCGCACCGCGTCCGAGATCGCGATCCCCCGCCGCTCGATGATGGCGAGCGCTTGGCTCGAGGTGGTTGGATCGGGGACGGTGGGGCCGGATGCGATCACCGTCGGGTCGTCGAGCGGAACGTCGGAGATCGCCAAGGTCAGCACCCGCGCCGGGGCGGCCCTGCGCGCCAGCCGCCCGCCCTTTATCTGCGACAGGCGCTTTCGCACCGTGTTGATCTCGACGATGTTTGCGCCAGACCGCAACAGCGCCCGCGTGATGCCCTGCTTTTCTTCGAGCGAGAGACCTTCTGCGGGGGCGATCCAGTTGGCGGAGCCTCCTCCGGAGAGAAGCACCAGCACGAAATCGTCCTCGCCCGCCTCTTCTGCCAGGACGAGCGCGCGCTGCGTGGCGGCGATTCCCGCCTCGTCGGGCACCGGATGCCCCGCCTCGATCACTTCGATGGGCCCTGCATCGCCGCCATAGCCGTGTCGCGTCACCGCGAGCCCGGTCATGCGCGATGCATCGAGCCCGGCTTCGCGATAATGCTGCACGGCCACCTGCGCCATGCTGGCCGCCGCCTTGCCGGCTGCGAGAACGATCAGGCGACCGTTCTCGGGGGGAGGGGGCAAGTGCTCGCGCAGGCGGGTCTCGGGATGGGCTGCAGCGACTGCCGCCTCGAACATGCGCAGGAGCAGCTTGTTGCGTTCCGCATTGCCGTCCATCGGCGTCTCCTCAGGTTGTGACGAGGGGCGGGCGGGGGCGCGGGCGCGCCACCCAGATGCCCAGCAGGATCAGCGCTCCCCCGAAGGCCTGGACGAGGGTCAAGGCTTCCGAGAGGATCAGCCAGCCGAACAGAGCTGCTGCGACGGCCTCCAGAAAGATCACCAGCGACGAGAACATCGCAGGCAAGCGCCCCAGCGCCACCGACAGCAGCCCCTGCCCACCCGCATGGCTGATGATGCCGAGCGCGAGCAACGCCGCGATGCCCACCCAGGTCGTCGGGATGATCTTCGGCTCGAAGAGGAAGGCGATGATGAACAGGCCGAGCGAGGTCACGCAGGTGAGCTCGAAGGTCACCCGCGCAGCGCTCCCCCCGGAGCGCCGCGCTTTCTCGACGAAGAGGAAATACAGCGCGAAGAAGAAGGCTGTCGCAACCCCGTAGAGATCGCCCGTGATCCGCTCCGGCGCGACCTGCATGCTCTGCCCGATCAGCGCCACGCCGCCGAGCACGCAGAGCCCGAGCCCGATGATGGTGCCGCGCGACACATACATCCGCAGGACGGCCCACGAGATCAGGATGACGAAGATGGGTGCGGTCGTTGCAAAGAAGGTTGCGTTGGCGACCGTGGTATTCAGGATCGACAGGTGCCAGAAGAAGAGGTCGCCCACGAAGGCGAGCCCGGCGAAGATCGTCGGCTTCGAATATGAGAGACGCTTCGCGGAAGCAGGCAGCCTGATCTCGTCGAGCCGCATCCAGGCATAGAGGATCGGCAGCGCCAGGAAGACGCGCCAGAAGGCGCTGGCGAAGGGCCCGATGTCGGCGGCGGCGAAGCGCACGAAGACGGGGGAGATCCCCATGGCGATCGCGCCCGCGCAGAGCGCGAAGAACGCTCCCGCCTGGCCGGCGTCCAGGGTGGGGGCGGAGGTATCTGACGCCATGGGCGGGGGACGCTTCACGAGTTGATGATCCGATATGTCTGCTTCCAGGACGAAGGCTATCGCAAACCCATAGGGTTTCGCACCCCTTGGGCATTGGGATGCCTGCGTGCGCTAACACACCTGCTCGACATTCGCGGAAAAATCCCGCAACGGAAAGGGGTCGGCCCCTTCATCACGCAATGCGGCTTCACATGACCAGCGAAATCCGCGACCGCGCCGCCTTCATCCGCGCCCATACCCGCCTGCTTCCCGTTCCGCACGCCCCTGAAATCGTGCTCCACGTGGCCGACGAGGCCACCGCCCTGTGGCAGAAGACGGAGGACGAACTCGGCGCGATCGGCCTGCCGCCTCCCTTCTGGGCCTTCGCCTGGGCGGGCGGGCAGGCGCTGGCCCGCTATATCCTCGACAATCCCGAACTCGTTCGCGGCGCACGCATCCTCGATTTCGCCTCGGGCTCCGGGCTCGTCGCCATCGCCGCCGCAAAGGCGGGCGCGTCAAGTGTCGAAGCGGTGGATATCGACGCCTACGCCATCGCCTCGCTGGCGCTGAACGCCGAGGCGAACGGCGTTTCGATCACAGCCCGCGAGGAGGATCTCGTCGGGCGCGACGAGGGCTGGGACGTCGTGCTCGCGGGCGACATCTGCTACGAACGCGACACCGCCGCCCGTGTCCTCGCCTGGCTGAGCACACTCCACGAGCGCGGCGCCCGCGTGCTCCTCGGCGACCCTGGTCGCTCGTATCTTCCCCGGGATCTCGAACGCATCGCGAGCTACGAGGTGCCGGTGACGCGCGATCTGGAGGATGCGGAGATCAAGCGGGTAGGGGTTTGGCGGTTTCCTCTTCTCCGGCTTCGGGCAGGCTGAAGGTGTTGTATCTCCAGGTCCCCGAGGTGAGGAAAATGCGGAGCTGAGCGCGCGACTGACTTGATGACACGCAAAGGGGGGTGCGGGGTGGACGGAACGCCCTCAGCGATGCACGCCCACCATCGCCGTCAACCCACCATCGATCGGCAGCACGGCTCCCGTGATGTAACCGGCAGGTTCGCTCATGAGAAATGCGGCGAGGCCGGCGACCTCCTGCGGTCTGGCGAATCGGCCGGCGGGGATCTGCTTTTCCATGGTGTCGCGATAGGCGGCGTAGGGGGCCATCATGTCGGTATCGATGAAGCCGGGCGCGATTACGTTGACGGTGACGCCACGTTTGGCCGTCTCGATGGCGAGCGTGCGTGCGTACGACAGCAGCGCTCCCTTCGAGGCCGCATAGGCCGCATTCCCCGCCGTCGCCTGGAGCGCGGCGACGGAGCCGATGGCGACGATCCGGCCCTCGCGGGCGCGCAGCATCGAGCGCATGAGCGCCTTGGCGAGGCGCGTGAAGGACCAGAAATTCACCTGCATCGCCGCCTCGGCCTTCTCCTGCGCCATCATCGCGGTGAGCGCGTCGTAGGACTGGCCGGCATTGTGGACGAAGCCAAAATAGCTCTCGGATTCGATGCGCTCGCAGAACGCCTCGATCGCCTCCTTGTCGGAGAGGTCGAGCGCATAGCCGTTGACGACGCGCCCGGGATTGGCGTCGATGAGTTCCTGCGCCAGCGCACGGGCGGCGTCCGCCGAGGAGCGGTAGGTGAAATCGACGTCGTAGCCCTGGGAAACCAGCGTGCGCACGATTTCGGCACCCACGCCCTTGCCGCCACCCGTGACGAGAATGCGCTTCGTCATCGTGAACTCCTCAGGCGACCGGTTCTGCGGAAAAGACGAGGCAGGTGTTCTGCCCGCCGAAGCCGAACGAATTCGACAGGACGACGCCGACCTTCGCGTCACGCGCTTCGTTGGGCACCACGTCGAGCGCGATTGCGGGATCGGGCACGTGGTAGTTGATCGTCGGAGGCAGGCGGCCCGTGGCGATCGTCATCAGCGAGAACACGGCCTCGACGGCCCCGGCTGCCGTCAGCGTGTGGCCGATCATCGACTTGTTCGACGAGATCGGGACCCGCGCCATGCGCTCGCCGAGTACCGTGGAGAGCCCCATGGCCTCCATCTTGTCGTTTTCGGGCGTGCCGGTGCCATGGGCGTTGACGTAGTCGATCGCGTCGGGCGATAGGCCCGCATCCGCGATGGCGGCGGCGATGGCTGCGATGATCGGCGCGCCGTCGGGGCTGGAGCGGGTGCGATGGAAGCCGTCGCCCTTCTCGCCCGCACCCAGCACATAACCGAGGATCGTCGCCCCGCGCGCCGCTGCGTGCTCGGCGTTTTCCAGCACCAGCGCCGCCCCGCCCTCGCCCATGACGAAGCCGTCGCGGTTCTTCGAGAAGGGCTTGGATGCGGCTTCGGGCGGGTCGTTCTGCGTCGAGAGCGCGGAGAGCAGCGAGAAGCGGATCAGGGCTTCGGCGTGGACCGAGCCGTCCGTCCCGATGCAGAGCGCTGCAGGCGCCTCGCCGCGCCGGATCGCCTCGACGCCGAGCTGGATCGCGGTCGCGCCGGACGAGCAGGCGGTGGAGAGCGAGATCGGCGAGCCCTTGGTGCCGAACATCTCCTGGATGCGCTCGGCGACCGTGCCGAACAGGAACAGGTCGTGCCAGGGCTTGAACGCGCCGCTGCCCGCCGCCTTCAGAATGTCTGCATAGGTCACGTCGCCCATCTGCCCCGAGGCCTTGGCGAGCGCGATGCGCTGCGGCCATTCGAACTCGACGGGGGGAACGGCGATGAAGAGCGAGCCGGGGAAATCGCCGGGGTTGCCGATGCCCGATTGCGCCAGCGCTTCCTGCGCGGCGCGGGTGGCGAATTCCTGGCTGAGCAGCGGGGCGGAGATCGGATCGGTCTCGATGAAATCGACCGTGCCGGCGATGCTCGTCCGCAGCCCCGCGATGGGGAAGCGCTTGATGGTGTGGATGCCCGAGCGCCCTGCCGTCAAGCTCGCCCAGTTGTCGTCCTTGCCCTGCCCGAGCGAGGTGACGACGCCCATCCCCGTCACGGCGACGAGGGGCCGGCCTTGCTTGTCGCGGTAGCGGCCTGCCATCAGAACCTCCTCTCAAAGGCACTGGACAGGCGGATCACGCCCTCGCCGCGCCAGTGCCCGACGGATGTCACCACCGCTTCCGGCGCTTCGCCCTGCGCGATCAGCCCGGCGGCGAGCGCGATGCCGAGGGGGGCCTGCGCCTCCATCAACTGGCCGAAGGCGTCGTGCGTCGAGAGGATGCGCGCATCCGGAGCACGCTCGTTGATCGCCGCGCGCTCTTCGTCCGTGCGCCCGACGACGCCTGTTGCGTTGGAGACGACGACCGCATCCGGGCCGGGCGCGACCTCGTTCCACAGCCGCGTCACCGACCGAGCGACATTGCCCGGCTGGCGGCGGGTAAGGTCGGAGCCGATCTCGTCGAGGCGGGCGAGGATGCGCGCGCCGCGCCGCTCGGCATGTTCGCGCGATTCGAGCACGAGGAACGCGCCCCCGGAACCCATTACAAAGCCGCCGCCATCCGCAGGGCGATCCCAGACGCTCTTCAGCGGCTTCTTCCAGAGCAGGTGGCCTAGTTCGTAATGCATCAGCACGTCCGGACGCTGGCCGTTATACGAGCCGCCGACGAGGAAGATGTCGTTCTGTCCGGAACGAATGCGCGCATGGGCGATCCGCACGGCATCGACGCCCGATTGCTCCTCGCCCATGAAGGTGCGCGAGGCCCCCGTCACGCCGTGGACGATGGAGATGTTGCCGGCGAGCAGGTTCGAGAGCTGCGCGAGGAACAGGGTCGGCCGCACGTCGCTCATCAGGCGCTCGTTGAGGAACGCCTCCGGGTCGGCCTGGTGCGGCAGCTGCGTCAGGATCTGCCCGTCCACCGCATAATCGCGCTCGCCGCCACCTGCCGCGACGATGAGGTTCATGATGTTCTTGAGATCCGCGTCGTCCTTCAGCCCCGAATCGTCGAGGGCGAGGCCGGCGGCGTACACCCCGAGCTTCTGCCAGAGCTCCATCTGGCGCAGATCCGACTTCTTGGGGATCTGCGTCTCGAAGGCGAGATCGTTGACCGCATGGACGCTGAACGGCGCAAACATCTCGGCGTTGAGCACGGGCGCGGTTTCACCCCGGAGCGCGGCGAGATTGGCCTCGATCCCCGTCCCGGCGCTCGTCACGATGCCGGTTCCCGTTACGACCACATCGCGTGCGCTCATGGTGTGGTCGCCTCCAGCAATCCGATTCGGCGCGCCTGCGCCCGCATCTGCTCGTCGAGACCCTCCGGGAAGGGCATGGTCTTGAAGCGCAGCTCCGCGTCGCAGATGGCCTTGCCCTCGACGGCGATCTTCGCCTTCGTCACCACGTAGCCCGAGCCTTCGTGCTCGAGGCGGGCGGAAATATCCAGCACCGTGCCGGGGCCGACGAAGCTGCGAAAGCGCGCCTTGTCCACCGCCATCAGGAACGGCATATGCGTGAAATCCATCAGGCCGAGCACGAGGTAGCCCGAGGCCTGCGCCATCGTCTCGGTGAGGAGCACGCCTGGGACGAGCGGGTGGCCGGGGAAATGCCCCTCGAAGACGGGGCTCGCATCCGGCACCACCGAGCGCGCGACGATCGATTTCGCCTCCCTGTCGAGGGAGGTGACGGCGTCGATCATTTCGAAATATTCAAGCCGCATGGCTCGGCAACCTCGCCTGTTGGCCTGCGCCTCGCGGCAGGATCAAGCCTTCTTGATCAAGCCTTCTTGATCACGCCTGCTCGTCACGCCTGCTCGTTACGCCTTCTTGGCGGCGACCAGCGCGTCGATGTGAGCAACGAGGTTGTTCAACACGAAATACTCCTCGGCGGGAGCCTTGCCGTCGTTGACTTCCTGCGTCCACTGCTCGAGCGGCAGCTTGATGCCGAAGGCCTTGTCGATGGCAAACGCAATATCGAGAAAGGCGAGGGAATCGATGCCCAGATCGTCGATCGCATGGCTCTGCGGCGTGACCTGCTCGCGCGGGATGTCGGCAGTATCGGCGATGATGTCGGCAACGGTATCGAAAGTAGAGGACATCGCGTCGCTCGCTCCGGTGTTTGTCATGGCGGCTATTCGCGACAGGGCAATTGATTCAGCGCCCGGCCAAGCCGCGATGATGATTCCAAAGCGCATCCCTTACAC
>Ga0208490_100213_pt1 | contig 46729 bp, 44 predicted proteins | sample SubbioAug_CSWold_FD_184818 | JGI IMG/M metagenome (GOLD analysis project Ga0208490, IMG submission 184818) | Serpentinite rock and fluid subsurface biosphere microbial communities from McLaughlin Reserve, California, USA - CR11Aug_CSWold (SPAdes) | ecosystem: Environmental > Terrestrial > Deep...
GCCGTCGAACTGCAGGCGGTGGGTGATCTCGTGCAGCACCACGGTGCGGCGGACGTCGACCGCCAGGTCACCCTGGCGCTCGGCGAGTGCGAGGACGTTTGGCCCGACGACGAGCAGGTCGCCGCCGCCCGGACCCCCGAACGGCAGGACGAACTGGCCGAGCACCTTCGTCGAGAGCAGGCCGAGCAGGGCCCCCACCTGGACCCCGACCACCCGCGACGCCACGGCACGGTTGCCGGTCATCTTCTCACGCAGCGGGGCGAAGGCGCCGCGCAGGCTCGACACGTTGATCCGCACCCACCCGAGGCGGCCGACCACGCGAGCCTGGGTCGGAGGCAGGCCGTGTCCGAGCCCGCTCCAGCGACGCGCCGCGGCGTCGAGGTCGGGCACGTCCGCCGCGATCTCGGTGCGCAGGGCACGGGCGGCCGCAGGATCGTCGCGCCGGCTCGGCACGAGCAGGGACGCCGCCCACATGGCGGCGCGCTCGTCGATCACGGGCGGCCCGTCGTCGCCACTCGGCGTGGGTGACAGGTCGGGCGTCGCCACGAAGGTCCCTTGCGTCGGGGTCAGTGCCCGGCGGCCTCGCGGGCGGGACGGTGCACCAGCAGGTAGTACAGGCCGGCGAGCAGGGTCACGCCGATCGCGCCGGCGACGAGCAGGATCCAGGCAGCACCCCAGGTGAACTGCACCTCGAGGTCCTCGTAGCCGCCCAGGGTGCGGGCGGGGTTGTCCTCGTCGAGTCGGTCGGCCGGCTCGGGACCGGTCGGCTCACCCTCGACGGCCAGGACGATGGTCTCGGGGGCGGTCTCGGAGGCGGCGAACGCCGCGGTCGGCGCCGCCAGCAGGCTGACGAGCAGCAGCGTGGGGGCGAGCAGGCCCAGAAGGCGGCGCATGGGTCGGGGACCTCCCAGATGACGTTCGACGAGACGACGCCGCGGGAGCGTAGCGGACACCCCCGGGCGGGCCGGCAGCGCGCCGGGTCAGGGGGCGGCGTCCTGCAGGGGCAGCCGGTACTCCCGGACCATGCCGTCGCCCGCCGCGGCGGCCCGGACGTCGCCCGCGATCCACCCCAGTCGGTCGTAGAACCGCTCGGCCGGGCCGCCCGCGGCGGTCACCAGGCGCGCCTCGTCGGCCCCGGCGGCTCGTGCGGCGTCGAGGAAGGCCGCGACCAGGACCCGGCCGGTGCCGTTGCCCTGGGCCGCAGCGGACACCGCGACGTGGGTGAGCACGGCCACCATCGGGGCCGGTGGCTCGCCGACGGCTGCGTCCGCAGGTGGTCGGCGCCGGGATCGCAGCGGATATCGCAGGACCCACCGGACGTAGCGCAACGCGCGTGTCCTCAGGAACAGCCAGAGCAGGGCCGGCCGGACGAGCATGGCGGCGCCGGCACGCAGGGCCAGGCGCGGGCCCAGGCGCTTGACGACGAAGCGGTAGTGGGAGCGGTTGTCGACCGTGCCGACCAGGAAACCGACGGGGACGCCTTCGCCGCCCGCGACGAGGGCGACCGCGTGGGGGCTGGCGATGAAGGTGGCGTGGTAGCTGCGCAGGAAGCCGGGACCCAGCCGGGCGAAGAACCCCCCTGGCAACTGTTCGCCGTGAAGTTGCACCGTGCCGACCAGGTCGGCGAGGTCGGCGGGACGCACGGCGGTCACGCTGGCATTCCTCGCGGGTCGGGGGCGTTCCGAACGCTACCGCCCAGCCCGCCCCGGGTGCGATCAGGCAGCCGCGGGCAGCCCGTGGGACCGCGCCACGAGTTCGAACGAACGCAACCGGGCGCCGCGCGAGGTGCCCGCCGAGGCCAGGATCAACTCGTCGGCATCCGCGTGGGTGGCGAACCGCTCGAGGTAGGCCCCGACCTCGTCGACGGTGCCCGCCGCGGTGTAGCGCACCATCTGCTCGACCTGTTGGCCGCCGGGCGAGTCGAGCACCGCGTCGATCTCGTCGTCACTGAGCGTGCGGTCGCGACCGAACAGCAGTCGTGCCCGCCGTCGCTTGGTGGCCCGCAGTTCGGCAGCCGCCGTCTCGGCGTCGTCGGCCGCGATGACGTTGACGCCGGCGATGACGTATGGCCGCTCGAGGTCCTCGGAGGGGCGGAACTCGCGGCGGTAGAGCGCCACCGCCGGTTCGAGCGCCTGCGGCGCGAAGTGGGACGCGAACGCGTACGGCAGTCCGAGTGCCGCCGCCAACTGGGCTCCGAACAACGACGACCCGAGGATGAACAGCGGCACGTCGGTCCCGTGCCCGGGCGTGGCGGTGACACCGGGCACCCGCGAACGACCGCGCAGGTACCCCTGCAGTTCCACGACGTCCTCGGGGAAGCGGTCGGCGGACGAGTGGTCGCGGCGCAGCGCCCGGAAGGTGGCCTGGTCCGAGCCAGGTGCACGGCCGAGGCCGAGGTCGATTCGGTCCGGGTGCAGCGAGGCGAGCGTGCCGAACTGCTCGGCGATCGTCAGCGGCGAGTGGTTCGGGAGCATCACGCCGCCGGCACCGAGTCGGATGCGGCTGGTGTGCGCCGCGACGTGGGCGATCAGCACACTGGTGGCCGCCGAGGCGATGGTCGCCATGTTGTGGTGCTCGGCGTACCAGACCCGGCGGTAGCCGAGCGCTTCGGCGTGACGGGCGAGGTCGACGCTGGCATGGAGCGCATCGGCGACGGTCTCGCGCTCGCCGACATCGGCGAGGTCGAGGATGGAGAGTGCGAACGTCATCGGTTCTCCTCGGGCGGACCCGGGGCAGGAAGCGGACGTCAGGTCAACCGACACGGACCGGGCGGTATTCCCGAGGAGTAGGGTCGAGCCATGCTCGGACGTCGCTGCCGGTTGCCGGCCATCCTCCTGCTCGCCCTGGTCTGGCTCGCCGCCGCCGGCTCCGCCGCGGCACAGGACGTTCCCCGGCTGCCCGACGAGGTCACCGACGGGGCGGAACTCCTCGACGGCCGCGAGGACGAGGTGCGCGACGCACTGGCCGCGGTACGCGACCGGGTGCAGTTGTTCGTGCTGACCACCGGGACGACCGGAGGCATCCCGATCACCGACTTCGCCGACGAGGTGGCCGCGTCCAACTCGCTCGGCGGCGACGACGCACTGCTGGTCGTCGCGATCGACGACCGCGCCTACGCCCTGTGGGTGGCCAACGCGCTGCCCGGTGTCAGCGATGCCGACATCGCCGCCATCAACCGCGACGTCATCGAGCCACGACTTGCGGAGGGGGACTTCGCGGGCGCCGCCATCGACGCCGCAGCCGCGCTCGCCCAGGCGACCGCCGATGAGCCCGGGCCGGCCGGCGAGCCGCCGCCGGTCCCGCCGTCGCGCACGGACCCGGTACCCGAGCCGGACGACACCTCGGCCACCGGTCGCGTCTCGCGAACGCCGTGGGTGCTCGCGGCCGTCGTGATCGCCTTCCTCGCTGCGGCCGGCTGGTCGCGGGTACAGCAGCGACGTGGCCGGCGCCGCAACGCCGAGGAGCGCGACCGTCGCCTGGGCGAGCTCGCACGTCTGGCCAACGCGCGCCTGGTCGCCAGTGACGAAGCCGTCCGCGAGGCCGCGACCGAGCTCGGCTTCGCCGAGGCCCAGTTCCACGCCGACGACGTGGCGCCGCTGCGCGAGGCACTGGCGCAGGCGCGGACCCAGCTTCATGACGCGTTCGAACGGCGCCAGCGGCTCGACGACGACGTGCCCGAGACGCCGGAGCAGCGCCAGGCGATGCTGCAGGAGATCGTCGCACTGACCGAGCGCATCGACCGGACGCTCGCCGCCGAGTACGCACGCCTGGCCGATCTGCGAAAACTCGAGGAGCGCGCGCCTCGACTGCTCGACGAGCTGGCGGTGGCCCTCACCGCTGCGACGACGCGGCGCGACGGCGCCGACGAACTCCACGCCGAGCTGGTGGTCTCGCCCACGGCCGTCCAGGCCACCCGCGGCAACCTCGTCGAGGCCGACAAGCGACTCCAGGCGGCCCGCCGGGAACTGGACGTCGGCGCGTCGGCGTTGCAGGAGCAGGATCGGAGCGGCGCGGCCCGTGCCGCCCGCGGCGCCCAGGTCGAGTTGGCCGCGGCGACCGAGCTGGTCGCCGCCGTCGAGCGGGCCGCGGCGGAAGTCGACGAGGCACGGCGCGGCATCGACGACGCGTTGGTGGCCGCCGCATCGGCCGTCGACCGGGCCGCGGCGGCGCTACCCGGCGCCCCGACGCCCGCAGACGGGCCGACGGATGCGCCAGGGGCCCCCGCAGCCTCCCCCCCGGCGCCGCCACCACCACCCTCGCCGGCGTCCCTGCTCGACGAGGCGCGCTTCCTGCTCGCGGAAGCCCGGTCGTTTCGCGAGACCGACATCGTCCGTGGCTACGAGCTGGCCAGCAGCGCCCAGGCGGCGGCGAACCAGGCGGAGGCGCTCGTGCGGGCCGCTCACGAACGACGCGAGCGGGACCTGGCCGCCGCGACCGCCGCACTGCAGTCGGCGCGCGCCGTCCACGACCGTGCCGCCGACTACCTGGCCACCAGACGCGAAGGCGTCGGCCGAGAGGCACGCACCCGACTGCAGGAGGCCGAACGCCACCTCGAGGTGGCCATCGCCGCGCTCGAGGGCGACCCCGCGTCGGCGGCGGCACACGCGCGCACCGCGGAGCAACTCGCGAACGAGGCCTACCGGCTCGCGCAACGCGACTTCGACCAGTACGACCAGTTCCGCGGACCGTTCGGTCGTGGCCCGTTCGGGGGAAGGGGCGGGTCGACCATCGTCATCGGGGGCTTTCCCATCCCGTTGGGCGGCAGCGGCCGTCGGGGCGGCGGCTGGGGCGGCTCGGCCTGGGGTTCCCCCGGGGGTGGCCGCAGTTTCGGTGGCGGGTTCGGTGGCGGCGGCTTCGGTGGCGGCCGTTCCGGCGGCGGTGGGTTCGGTGGCGGACGCTCCGGAGGCGGCCGCTTCTAGCGACGACGACTTGCTCGCCCGACGGGCGGCACGGACAAGGAGACACACGATGGCACGGACGATCCTGGGACGACTCGGACAACTGATGCGGGCGAACGTCAACGCGCTCATCGACAGCGCCGAGGACCCCGAGAAGATGTTGGACCAACTGGTACGCGACTTCACCTCGAGCATCACCGAGGCGGAGGCGGCCGTCGCACAGAGCATCGGCAACCTGCGCATGCTCGAAGACGACCACGAGGAGGCGACGCGAGCGGCCGGGGAATGGGGCAGCAAGGCCGCCGCAGCCGCGGGGCGGGCCGATCAGTTGCGCGCCGACGGCGACGCGACCGAGGCGGAACGGTTCGAGCAACTGGCGAAGATCGCGCTGCGCAAGCAGATCGCCTTCGAGCAGCAGGGCGAGACCTTCGGCGGCCAGATCGCGCAGCAGACCGAGATGGTCGACAAGCTCAAGGACGGGCTCGACAAGATCCGCGTCAAGCGCGAGGAGCTGGTCAGCAGGCGCAACGAACTGGTCAGCCGCGCCAAGATGGCCGAGGCGCAGAGCCGGGTGCAGGAGGCGGTGCGCAGCGTTTCGGTGCTCGACCCGACCACCGACCTCGGACGTTTCGAGGAGCGTGTCCGGCGTGAGGAGGCACGGGTGCGCGGCATGGAGGAGGTCGCGGCGTCGTCGCTCGACGCCCAGTTCGACGAACTCGACGAACTCGGTGACGACCTCGAGGTCGAACGTCGGCTCCAGGCCCTGCGCGAGGGCGGCGGCGCCTGACCACGGCGGGCGACGAGGCGGCCCCGGACGCGTCGCGTCCGGGGCCGAACCTGTCGGAGCCGGGACGGGGAATCGAACCCCGGACCTATTCATTACGAGTGAATCGCTCTGCCGACTGAGCTATCCCGGCACGGCGGGCGGGAGGATATCGGACGTGCCGACGGGCCCGCCAACGACGTCCGCGGCACCCGTACCGATACGTTCGCGCGCCGGACACGAAGGAAGCTGCAGGATGGCGGCCATCGATCTCTCCGGTACCTGGCGCACGACGGCGCCCCGTGCCGACGTGTGGCGAGTGGTCGTCGACCTCACCACGTGGCCGACGTGGTGGCCGGCGATCGACGACGTCGAGGTCCTGGCCGGCAGTGCGAGCATGCCCGAGGCGGCGCGGTTCACCTTCGGCACGCCGGTGCGGCCGCTCCGCGTCGAGATGGCGGTGACGACCACCGAGCCCGGGCGCCTGGACGTGGTGACGGTGGGCGGCCCCGTGCGCGGCACCGGTCGGCTGGACCTCGACGCGGACGAGGACGGCGGGACGGCGGTGCGGTTCGCGCTGCGACTCGACGTGCGCTCGCTGATCTTCAAACCGGTCGAGCGGATCCTCGCCGGCGCGGCCCGCGGCAGCGGACGCGAACGACTCCGCCAGGCCGGCGACGACCTCGCCCGCCTGGCCGGCGGCGAACCGGGCCACCACGACGTGTGACCAGGCGGGTGGGCTCACTCAGCCGGCGCGGTCTCGGGCCGCGGCGGCGAACAGCGGCAGCGCCAGGGCCAGCAGCAGCCGCTCGAGTTGGAGTTCGGCGTTGCCGTTGCGGTCCAACGCCTCGCGGCAGCGCCCGACGGCCTGCAGCACCGCGATGACGTCGGCCGCCGCGATCCGCTGAGCGTCACGACGGATGGCCGCCTCGTGGTCGAGGTTGACCAGCGAGTCACCGCCGGCGCCGGCCTGCGCGGCGAGCAGGTCGCGCAGGTAGCTGGCGAGATCGTCGAGGAACAACTCGAGCGCCCGCCGCTGTTCCTGGCGTTCGAGGCGCTCGAAGCGGCGGGTGAGTCGCTGCTTCACGCCCGGCGGCCAACCACGGTTCCCTTCGACGCCGAAGGCCTCCTCGAGGCGCGAGAACTCGGCCTGGTTGCGTTCCTTGAGCGGCGCGATCCGCGACCTGGCCCAGGTCACGATCTCCTTGGAGGCGGGCACCACCTGGCCGGGCCCCCCCGTGGCCAGCCGGTCGAGCAGCGCGAGGTGGTCCCAGCGGGCCTGCCCGACCGCCGGGTCGGCGAGGTCGCGCAGACGCTCGGGCGAGCCCAACGCGGCCCGGCCGAGCGCCCTGCGTTGTTCGGCGGGCACACCGAGACGCTCGGCCAGCCCCTCCATCGCGTCGGGGCCCCACGGCACGAGGTCGAGACGTCGACACCGCGAGACGACCGTGTCGAGCAGGGTCCCCTCGTCCTCGGCGTCGAGGACCCACACCACGGACGGCGGCGGCTCCTCGAGGATCTTGAGGAACGCGTTCTGGGCGGCCTCGTTCATCCGGTCGGCGGCCACGACTCGCAGCACCCGCCGCCGGCCCTCGGTCAGCGTCCGGGTCGCCAGTGGCATCCATTCCTCGCGGACGCCCTCGACCAGGTGGAAGCTGCCCTCGGGCTCGAGGTCGGTCTGCACCGACGAGGTGCCGCGTGCGACGCGCTCGCATGACGGGCAGGCCCCGCAGGCCTGATCGGGCGCCTCGGCCTGCGGACAGTTGAGTGCCGCCGCGAGCGCGCGGGTCAACTCGCGCTGGCCGACACCGCGGGGGCCGACCAGCAGCCACGCGTGGGCGACCTCGTCGGCTGCGAGCGCGGTCCGCATGGCCGCCACCGCGGCCGGTTGCCCGAGCACCGTGTCCCATGTCGTCACGCGCCCACCTCCCCGGCATCGGTCGGCTGGGCGACCTGGCCGGCGGTGGCCGGTTCGAGCCGGGCCAGCACCGCCTGACGGATGCGTTCGTGGAGCGCGTCGACCGGGAGGCGGGCATCGAGCACGAGGTAGCGGGAAGGGTCCTTCTCGGCACGGCGGCGGTAGGCCTTGGCGACCGTGCGGTGGAAGGGGAGGCCGGCGGCCTCGAGCCGGTCCGGTTCCCCCTCGACCCGCTGCAGGCTCTCGTCGGCGTCGAGGTCGAGCAGCACCACGAGATCGGCCGCGAGTCCCCCGGTCGCCCACTCGTTGAGGCGTTCGACCGCCTCCTCGCCCAGGCCGCGACCGGCACCCTGGTAGACGATCGAGGAGTCGATGAACCGGTCGCACAACACCACCGACCCGTGCTCGAGCGCCGGCCGGATCACTTCCTCGACGTGCTGGGCACGCGAGGCGGCGTACAGCAGGGCCTCGGTGCGGTCGGCCATCGCGTCCGAGTCACGCGAGAGCAGGATCTCGCGGACGTGTTCGGCGATCGGCGTCCCACCGGGTTCGCGGGTGACCAGGACGTCGCGACCCTCCCCCTCGACGGCAGCGCGCAACAGGCGGATCTGGGTGGACTTGCCGGTCCCGTCTCCACCCTCGAACACCACGAACAGGCCCGGGTCGCGGCTGGCGACGGCCTGCTCGGTGAGTGGTCGGTCGAGTTCGGGATGAGCGGCGAAGGCGCGGTGCAGCGAGCGGCCGGTGAGCACCGCTCCTCCCAGGGCCAGCAGTCCCGCCGCCATGAGCGTGATGCGCACCCCGCCGATGGTGTAGCCCTCGAACGCCCGCTCGCGGCCGATCACGCCGATCAGGAACGGGGCCGCCGTCGTCGAGGCGAAGATCGAGAACCGCACGCCCGAGTTCATCGCCCCGAACGTGCGTCCCCGGATGCGGTCGTCGGCCCGTGACTGCAGGATCGTGTAGCCGACGATGAACGACACCCCGGCGCCCACGCCCATGATCATGGCGGGTCCCGCCGCCAGCGGCAGCGTCGGCATCAGCGCGGCGACGACCAGCGCACCACCGGCGATGCCGATGCCGGGCGCGAACAGCCGCTCGGGCGCGACCCTGGTGGTCAGCCCGGCGCTGGCGACCAGGCCGATGACCAGCCCGATGCCCACCACGGCGACCAGGATCCCGAATCCGGAACTGCCCGAGCGCAGCACGCGTGCGAAGAACTGACCGGTCGAGATGACCGCGCCGGCCGCGGCCGAGGCGACCATGATCCCGACGATCAGTGCGCGGATGATCGGGTGGCGGCCGATGAACGCGAAGCCCTCGCGCAACTCCTCCCAGGCACTCGGGCCCGTCGTCCCGCCGGCGCGTCCGGCCGGCGCCGGGGCATGCAGCCGCGCGATCAGCGGCGCGGAGGCCAGGAACGACACGGCGTTGAACCAGATCGGCAGCGCGACCGGCCGCTCGGCGAGGTAGGGGATCACGCCCGACAGGGGGCCGGCGAGTCCCATCAGGGTGGCGAACAGCACGCCTGCCAGCGGCAGCGTGCCGTAGGTGACCATCAGGTTGAGCTGGTTGGCCACGACCAGTTGGGACCGTGGCACCAGGGTCGGGAAGACCGCGTCCTTGGCCGGCCCGAACAGCGACGACATGACCTCGATGACCAGCGTCGCGAGCAGCAGCGTCAGGATCTCGTTGCTGAACGGGATCAGCGCCATGACGACGCCCCGGCCGACGTCGCAGGCGATCATCAACCGCTTCCGGTCCCAACGGTCCACGAACACACCGGCGACCGGACCGAGCAGCATGCTCGGCAGCACGCGCGCAGCCATGACGGCGGAGACCGCGAACGCCGCCGCCCGCGTGGTGCCGAGGATGTCCTCGGTGAGGGTCAGGATCGCCAGGAACCCGATCCAGTCGCCGAGCGCCGAGGCGAAGGTCGACAGTCCGAGGTTGCGGAAGTCACGGTTCTTGAACAGCGCGGCATAGACCCGGGGCGAGACGCCGCCGGGTGAACCGTCCGCGGGCGCAGAAGCCCCGTTGTCGACCTGACCCATGACCCTCGCACACTACCCGCGGACACGGACACGCCCGGGCGGGCCCGTCACGCCGGGCGCGCCCGGCTCAGGGCTTGCGCCTGGTGGTCTTCTTGCGCGCCGTCTTCTTGGCGGTCTTCTTGGCCGCGGTCTTCTTCGTCGTCTTCTTGCGGGTGCTCTTCTTCTTCGCCGGTGGCTTCTGCTCGCCGCTGTAGCTCAGGTGGATCGGGGGGGACAGTTCGTCCGCCTCGATCGGTGTGCCACCGAGCTCGGGGTCGTACTTGTCGACACCCTCGACGACGGTCCACGTCGCGACCGTCGGCAGGTCGAAGTCGTCGACGTCGTAGACGTGGTTGACCTCGGGGTGGGTGCAGATCGCGACCGGCACCTTTCGGTTCTTCGGTGGCGGCCGCAGCGGGGCACCGCACTGCGGGCACGGTGTGGCGATCGGCACCGACCAGACCGCGAACTCGTCCTTCGGATATCCGGTCGAGCCGACGAACGGTTTGCCGTACCGTGACGTGCGCAATTCCATGAAGCTGTTGTCGGGGTCGGTGGGCGAGCGGAACGGCCTGGCCCGGCCGTCGGTGTCCTGGAACATCAGCCGCTGCTGCAGGTTGCGGATGCCCTTGCACTTGGGGTAGTCGACGCAGCCGAAGAACTTGCCGAACCGCCCCTCGCGCAACAGCATCGGCTTGCCGCACTCCTGGCAGCGGACGTCCTCGTCGGGCTCGGGTTCCGGTTCGGGCTCGCCGACCGTGCCGTCGTCGTTGAGCGGCAACGTCCCCTCGCAGTCGGGCCACCGACTGCAGGACGCGAACCACTGCTTGGACTTTCCCGAGAACACGCGCTCCATCGGCGCGCTGCAGATGGGGCAGTCGGCCGGGTGGTGCAGTGGCAGACGCGGTCGCTCGGGCTTGCGTTCGCTGACCCAGTCGTCGACCTCGTCGAGGAACCCGGTGACGGTGCGGCACCAGGCCTGCTCGCCGGCCGCGATCTCGTCGAGGGTCTCCTCCATGCGGGCGGTGAACCCGATGTCGACCACCTCGCCGAAGTGGGCCTTGAGGAAGCTGACCACGACCTCGCCCAGTGCGGTGGCGAAGAACCGTCGCGACTCCTTGATCACGTACTCGCGCTGCTCGAGCGTCGAGATGATCGAGGCGTAGGTCGACGGTCGGCCGATGCCCGCCTCCTCGAGCGCCTCGACGAGCGTGCGCTCGGAGTAGCGCGGTGGCGGGGAGGTCTCGTGCTGTTCGGGGAGCAGCTCGGCGAGGTGGAGACGCTGGCCCTGCTCGATGTCGGGCAGGGCGTCGGTGACCTCGTCGTCGTCCTCGTCCTCGTCGCGCACGGCCCGGTAGACGCGCAGGAACCCGTCGAACTTCTCGACCTGGCCCGTCACGCGGAAGGTGATGTCGCCCTCGGTCGGATCGGAGCCGACCACGTCGGCGGACACGCGGTCGAACACCGCGGGCGCCATCTGGGTCGCCATCGTCCGCTTCCAGATCAGCTCGTACAGGCGCGCCTGTTCGTCGGTCAGATGGCGGCGCACCTTCTCGGGCGTGCGGTTGACCGAGGTCGGCCGGATCGCCTCGTGGGCCTCCTGCGCGCCCTTGCTGGTGGCGGCGTAGCGGCGCGGTTCGTTCACCGCGTAGCGCTCGCCGAACCGCTCGCGTACCAGTTCGCCGATCTCACCGAGCGACTGCGCCGACAGGTTGAGCGAGTCGGTACGCATGTAGGTGATCAGCCCGACCTGCTCGCCGCCGAGGTTGATGCCCTCGTACAACTGCTGCGCGACCGCCATGGTCTGCCGGGCCGAGAAGCCGTACTTGGACGCCTCGCCCTGCAGCGTCGAGGTCTTGAACGGCGGCTTGGGGTTGCGGCGGGCCTCGGTGCGGCGGACCTCGGCGACCGTGTAGTCGAGCGCGCGGGCCCGGTCGGCGAGGCGCGTGGCCTCGGGCTCGGAGCGCACCACCAACAGCTTGGCGCGCCGGGCCTCGGACTTGTCCTCGAGGTCCTTCGGCGAGGACAGCCGCAGATCCCCGACCGCGTACAGGTTGGCGCGGATCTCGGGCTCGCCGTCGGCGTCGCGGGCGAAGCTGCCGGGGAAGGACCAGTACTCCTCGGGCACGAAGGCGCGGATCTCGTCCTCGCGGTCGACGATCATCCGCAGCGCGACCGACTGCACGCGGCCGGCCGAGATGCCCGAGGAGACCGTGCGCCACAACACCGGTGACAGGCGGTAGCCCACGATCCGATCGACGGCGCGGCGGGCCTGCTGGGCATCGACCAGTGCGGTGTTGAGCCGGCGCGGGGCCTCGAAGGCGGCCCGGATCGCGGACTCGGTGATCTCGTCGAAGGTGACCCGGTTGGTGGTCTCGGGGTCGAGGTCGAGGATCTCGGCGATGTGCCAGGCGATCGCCTCGCCCTCGCGGTCGAGGTCGGGGGCGAGCCACACGGTCGATGCCTGCTTCGCCGCGGCCTTCAGGGCCGAGACGTGTTTCTTCGACTTCTCGGGCACCTCGTAGCGCAGGTGGCAGCCGCCGCCGTCCTCGATCTCGATCGCGAAGTCGGAGCGGGGCAGGTCGCGGACATGGCCGTAGGAGGCGAGGACCTTGAACTGGCTACCGAGGTAGCGCTCGATGGTCTTCGCCTTCGCGGGCGACTCCACGATGACGAGGTTCTCAGCCACGTGCGGGCTCGACTTTCGCAGACGGGCGGGGACCCGACGTCGAACGCCGGGTCGGGGCGGAAGGTGGCGCGGCGGCGGTCACACGTCAACTCCCGGCGACCTCCGGCGGAGCGCCGCGACGGCCGGGCCCCCCTACGGGGGGCCGCCGATTCGCCACCTCGGGCGGCCACCGCACGCCACTTCCTGCCACCGGGCGGCCTACCGTTCGGACCTCACCTGCCGAGAGGAGACCTGGCGTGCCCGTCCGCCGTACCTGGTTCGTCGTCGTCGCGTTGCTGATGGTGTCGTGCGCCCCGGACCCCGATGGCGACGCCGCGACGCTCACGACCGTCGACGGCGTCGCCCTGGCGGTGCCGGCGGACTGGTCCGAACAGCCGGCCGACGAGACACCGGGGGTGGTCACCTCCCGGCGTTGGGCACCGGGCGAAGGCGTCGAGCACCTGCAGGTCGTCGTCGGCTGTGACGGCAGCGCGGCAGAACTGGCGGCCGGCGCCGCCCAGGCGCCCCGCGACCCACTGGTGGTGACGGACGCGGTCGAACTCGACGCACCCGCCGTCCCCGGCCTCGACGCGGTCCACCGACTGCGCCTGACGCTCGGGGCGGGACGCCCGGACGACGCCAGTACCGTGCGGGTGTCGGGGCTGTACGGCGAGGCGGGCGACACGCTCGTACTGGTCGAGGTGGCCCGTCGCGCCGGGGCGTCCAACGTCGTGGCGGACGCGATCCTCGACTCCGTCGAGGTCGACCGGGACACCGTGCTGGCCGCCTGCGAGGAGCGCTGATGGAGGTCGGGGTCTTCGAGCAGATCGCGGCCGTACTGGTGGTGTGCGTGGCCGCCGGCATCCTCGCCACCCTGCTGCGACAGCCGCTGCTCGTCGGTCTGATCGCGGCGGGTATCGCGGTCGGCCCGGACGTGCTGGGCCTGGTCGAGTCCTCGGACGAGATCGGTCTCCTCGCCGAGATCGGCATCGCCCTGCTGCTGTTCGTGGTCGGGCTCAAGCTCGACATCCGGCTGGTGCGAAAGCTCGGGCCGGTCGCCATGGCCACCGGGCTCGGGCAGGTCGTCTTCACCTCCGTCGTCGGCTTCCTGATCGCCATCGCCCTGGGGTTCTCGGCGGCACAGGCGACCTACATCGCCGTGGCCCTGACCTTCTCCAGCACGATCATCATCGTCAAGTTGCTCACCGACAAGCGCGAACTCGATGACCTGCACGGCCGCATCGCGCTCGGCTTCCTGATCGTGCAGGACCTCGTCGTCGTCCTCGCCATGATCGCCATCACGGCCGTTGGTGGCGCCGGCGGCGACGGGCTCGTCCGCGAGTTCGCCGGCATCGCGGTGCGCGGGATCGCACTGCTGGTCGCGGTCGGGGCGTTGGCCCGGTGGGTGATACCGCGGGTGAGCCACCTGCTGGCCCGCTCGACGGAACTGTTCGTGCTGGCGGCGGTGACCTGGGCCGTCGCGCTGGCCGCCATCACGCACCTGCTCGGCTTCAGCACCGAGGTCGGCGCGTTCCTGGCGGGCATGTCACTGGCCTCGACCCCGTACCGGGAGGCGCTCAGCGGCCGGCTGTCGACGCTGCGGGACTTCCTGCTGGTGTTCTTCTTCATCCAACTCGGCACCACGTTCGAGCTGAGCGCGGCGAGCGAGCAGGTCTGGGCGGCCGTGCTGTTCAGCGTGTTCGTCCTGGTGGGCAACCCCATCATCGTGCTCGTGATCATGGGGCTGCTCGGCTACCGCAAGAAGGTGTCGTTCAAGGCCGGGTTGACGGTGGCGCAGATCAGCGAGTTCTCGCTGATCCTGGTCGCGCTCGGCGCCAGCCAGGGCCACATCGGCAGCGAGGTCGTCGGACTGGTCACGGCGGTCGGGCTGATCACCATCACCGCGTCGACCTACCTGATCTACGGCTCCGACGCGATCTACGCCCGGATCGAACCGGCGCTGCGCATCTTCGAACGCAAGAAGCCGACCGCGAGCATCGACCTCGGCGACGAGGCCATCGAGCCCGAATACGTCGTCCTCGGGCTCGGCAGGTTCGGACGTACCGTGTGCGCCGAACTCGAGGAACGTGGCGACAGCGTCGTCGGCGTGGACTGGGACCCCCGCAGCATCCGCGAGCACTGGTCCATCCCGGTCGTCTTCGGCGACGCCGAGGACCCGGACCTGCCCGAGCAACTGCCGTTGCAACGGGTCAAGTGGGTGGTGAGCACGCTGCGTGGGCACACCACCAACGTGACGTTGATCCAGGCGCTGCGCCGACACGGCTTCACCGGCGGCATCGCCGTGGCCGCAGACGACGAGGACACCGAGCAGGCGCTGCTGCGCGAGGGCGCGGACCTCACGATCCGGCCGCTGCACGTCGCTGCCGGACCGCTGCTGCAGCGGATGCACGACGAGGAGTGACCGGCCCGACGTCGCCTCAGCGGACCATGGTGCCGAGCGCGACGACCCACGGGCGCCTTCGGTCGTGCACGGGATCGGGCCGCAACTCGATCGACACCTCGCGCAGCCCGTGCGAGGCGAACAGCGCCTCGATCTCGGTCGCGGTCGCGGCCGAGACGTACACCTTGCCGAGGACGGGGTCGTCGAGCGGTTCGAGATCGGCCGTGCCGCGGTAGCACGCCAGGTAGACCGGTCCGTGGTCGACCACTCGCAGCAGGTCCGCGAACACGGGACGCCAGGCACTGCGGGGCAGATGGGTGAAGGCACCCGACATCCACAACCCGCCGAAGGAACGATCCCGGAACGGCAGGGCGTGCAGCGGTGCCTGCACCAGGGGGTGGCGCGGCAGCAGCATCCGCGCTTCACGCAGGGCCCCCATCGCGAGGTCGACGCCGACCGGGTGTACGCCCGCGTCGCGCAGCAGCCGCAGGTCGTTGGCCGGTCCGCAACCCGCGTCGAGCACCAGGTCGTCGCGCCGTGCACGGTCGGCGAAGCGCCGGACGTCGGCGACGGGGCGCTTCAGGCGCAGCGACTGCTGATAGGCGGCCGCGTGTTCGTCGTACGCGGCCACGCTCGTCAGCGTCCGCTCGTCGAGGTCCACCCGTGCCCTTTTCGTCGTTGCCGCGGCCGTCGCGCCGGGCGACGACGACCGATGCTAGCTGCGGGCGCCCAGCACCTCATCGGGGTCGGCGACCGTCACGAGGACGGTGTCGAGCCCGGTCAGTGCCAGAAGGTGCCGCATCCGCTCGCTCGGCCGGGCCAGCACCAGGGCCGCACCGTCGTGGCTGCGAGCCCGCTTGTGGGCACCGATCAGCACGCCAAGGCCCATCGAGTCGACGAACTCGATGCCGGCGACGTCGACCAGGACCTGCGACGCCCCGCCGTACTGGGCCTCGAGCAGTACCTGGCGGAATTCGGGCGCGGTGGCCACGTCGAGCTGTCCGGCGACCTCGACGATCGTCCAGCCGGCCTCCTCGCGGGAGTGGGACTGCAGCAGTTGCACGCCGTGGCTCCTGATCGGGTCGACACGCACGGACGCTACCGTCCGCCGTCCGCCCTCCGGCCAGGACCGCGACCACGGACCCGCGTGACGTCCTCGAACTGCTCGGCCGCACCTCGGCGTCCGGGGCCGTTCCCGAGCGCGCCTCCGAGGGTGGCGCCGACGACGAAGGCCCGGCTGGGTCGGCTCCGGAAGAAGGCCTGGTCCACCTGGCCCATCTGCCGGCTCGGGCCGCACGGACGGTGCCGTTGCCGGACGAGCTGCCCGAGATCCTGCGCGCCCGCCTCGACCACGCCGGCGTCCACGAGTTGTACGTCCATCAGGAAGAGGCGTGGCGGCGGGCACGCGCCGGCGAGCACCTGGTGGTCGCGACGGGGACCGCGTCGGGCAAGAGCCTCTGTTACCAGCTCCCGGTGATCGAGCGCCTCATGGGCGACGACCGAGCGGTCGCGCTCTACCTCGCCCCGACCAAGGCCCTGGCGCACGACCAGCTCCGGGCGGTCCGCGGGTTCCGGCTGCCGCAGGTACGTGCGGCGGTCGTGGACGGCGACACGCCGACCCCGGAACGCGAGGCGGTCCGACGCACGGCCAACTGGCTGCTGACCAACCCCGACCTGCTGCACCACGCGCTGTTGCCCAACCACCGCTACTGGCGCGACCTCATCCACCGCCTCGCCTACGTCATCGTCGACGAGGCCCACGTGTCCCGGGGGGTGTTCGGCGGCCACGTCGGGCTGGTGCTGCGTCGTCTGCGTCGGGTGGCCGAGCGCTACGGCGCCGACCCGACCTTCCTGCTGGCCAGTGCGACCGTCGGCAACCCGGCCGAGCACGCCTCGACGCTGGTCGGCGTCGAGGTGGCCGAGATCCTGCAGGACGGCTCGCCGCGCGGCCCGATGGACGTCGGGCTGTGGCAGCCGCCGTTCGCATCCGAGGAGCGGGACAGCCGTCGGTCGCTGCTGGGCGAGACCGGGGACCTGCTGGCGTCGTTCGTCGCGGCGGACGTGCAGACCCTGGTGTTCACGCGCAGCCGCAAGGCCGCCGAGGTGATCGCGCTCAACGCCCGTCAGCGGCTCGGCGACGCGGCGGACGCGGGCGGTGAACCTCTGGCCCCGAAGGTCGCCGCGTACCGGGCGGGCTACCTCGCCGAGGAACGGCGGGCGTTGGAGCGCGACCTGCGCGCCGGTGCGCTGCGCGGCGTCGCCGCGACCGAGGCGCTCGAACTGGGCATCGACGTCGCCGGACTCGACGCGGTGATCCTGGCCGGCTGGCCCGGCACGACCGCCTCGTTCTGGCAGCGCCTCGGCCGCGCCGGCCGGGCGGGCGGGGCCGCGGCAGGTGTCCTGGTCGCCCAGGAGGACCCGCTGGACCACTACCTGGTCACCCACCCCGACGAGTTGCTGACGCGGCCGCCCGAGGACGCCATCCTCGACCCGACCAACCCCTACCTGCTCGGCCCCCACCTGCGCTGCGCCTGCCAGGAGTTCCCCCTCGATGACGAGGAGGCCGCCGCCTGGTTCGGCCCCGAGGCCCCCACCATGCTCGCCGACGACGTGGCGGCCGGGCGGCTGCGCCTGCGCGGCGGCCTGCACTACTGGACCTCGCGCAAGCGGGCCAGCGGCGAGGTGAACCTGCGCTCGGCCGGTGGCCGCAACGTACGCATCGTCGACGTCGACACCGGCGCGCTCATCGGCGACGTCGAGGAGGCGCGGGCCCACCGCCAGGTCCACACGGGCGCGGTCTACCTGCACCAGGGCCGCCAGTTCGAGGTCACCGAGCTCGACCTCGAACGTGCGCACGCCCTGGCCGTGGAGGCCCCACGCCTGGCCCACACCACCCGCCCGCGCACCGACACCGACGTCCGCATGCTCGAACCGCTCGAGGGCGGACGCTGGGACGAGGTGGAGGTCGGCCTCGCCCGCGTGGAGGTCACGACACAGGTCACCGGCTACGAGGTCCTACGGCTGGGTTCCGACGAGGTGCTCGACCGGGTCGAACTCGACCTACCGCCCGTCGAGTTGCGGACCGTCGCGGTCTGGTACGCGATCCCCGAGGACCTCCTGACGGCGGAGGGCGTGCCGTTGCGGGACGTCCCGGGGGCCTTGCACGCTGCCGAGCATGCCGCGATCGGCATGCTGCCCCTGCTCGCGTTGTGCGATCGGTGGGACCTCGGCGGGCTGTCGACCGCGCTGCATCCCGACACCGGGCAGCCGACGGTGTTCGTCTACGACGGCTACCCGGGCGGCGCCGGCCTCGCCGAACGTTCGTACCGGCGGCTGCCCGAACACCTGGCCCGGACCCGCGAGACGATCGCGACCTGTGCCTGCAAGCGGGGCTGTCCGTCGTGCGTGCAATCACCCAAGTGCGGCAACGGCAACGACCCGCTGGACAAGGCCGGTGCCGTGCGCGTGCTCGACCTGCTGCTGGCCCGGGCCCCCGGCGTAGCCTGAAACGCTGCGGTCAGGTCAGCGGTCGATGGACGGGGCGACCACGGCGGTAGACCCGGACGGCCAGGCTGACGAAGAGCAGCCCGACCAGGGCCGGGGCGACGAGCCGGGCGCCGGAGGTGTCGGACGTCGCCGCAGGCGGGCTCGACGCACCGAGCACCAGTTCGCCGTCCTCGGTGACGGTGCGTGCGGTGAAGCTCGCACCGGGCCCGGGCGCGGACCGGTCGTTGCCACCCCGAGCGACGTCGTCGTCCGTGGGGGCGCCATCGGTGGGCGCAGCGTCCACTGCGGGACCGGTACCAGGCGTCGGACCACCCGACGACGGCCGGGCGTCCGATGCGGGCGGCGTGGCGACGGCATCCGAGGTGGACTCGTCGGAGGTGACCGTGTCACCGGCGCCGTCCACCTCGACCGTGATCTCGCGCGAGACCGTCTCGTAGGTGGCGCCGCGCCCGTCCGGCCGCAGGGTCACGACGCGGTAGGCGTGCAGGCCGCCGTCGGGGAAGTCGATCAACGACTCGGCCTCGGCGGGCACCTCGGCGACCAGTGCCCAGCCGGTGCCGTCCGCACGCTCGACGAGATAGCCCGAGACGTCCGGTTCGGGCGCCGCGTCCCACGACAGCAACACCTCGCCGTCGGTGGCGGCCGCCCGCAGATCCGACGGCGCCGTCCCGGGCGCCGAGAGCGTCAGCGGCAGGTCGACGGTCTGGGGTGGCGCGTCCTCGGCCCCGGTGACCACCACGCGGAGGACGTAGTCGCCGTTGGCGAGGATCTGCGCTTCTGCCTGCGGCAGGAACGGTGCACCCGTGCGCGGGTCGAAGTCGATCGGGTGGTCGGCGCGGTCGCGCGCACAGTCCTCGGCGTCCCGGCACAACGGGTGGCGAGCGTCGGCGGTGAGTTCACCGTCGGATCGACGGAGGGTGGCGTCGATCCGTTCGACGCGTTCGTCGGCCGTGGTGGCGACCTGCACGACCAGGCGCGTCGCGCCGGTCACGACAGCGTCGGCGGGCTCGCGGAGTGTGGCGTCGGCCGCCCACGCGGCGGAGGGGACGGCCGCCACCAGGACGGCGGCAACCAGCGCAGGGCGCAGCAGGCGGGAGGGCACGGAGGAAGGCTCGATGTCGGTGAGGGTCACGCGTCCGTGGACGGTGCGGGGTCCTGCGGGGCGCGCGTGCCTGGAGGGTGTGAGTCGGCGAGGGCCGCGCGGATGACCAACCGCTGGGCAGCCGATCCCTTGGGGTGGCAGGTGGTGAGCGTGAGCAGGGCGTCGTTGCTGGGCGCGACGACGCTCCAGTCGCGGGGGTGGGTGATGCAGGCGGCACCGGTCTCGGTGGGGGCACAGTCGCCGTCGGACGGTGGGGCGGTGACGACGTAGCGGTGGTCGCCGACCGGGGTCGACAGCCAGATCTCGTCGCCGACCCCGAGTTCGTCGAGGCGGTTGAACGGCTTGCCGTAGGTGGTGCGATGGCCGGCGATGCCGACGTTGCCGACGGTACCGGGCAGCGGTGTGTCCGGATAATGGCCGGCCCCGGCCCGAAGGGCGGCCGGCGTGGTGCCCGCGACCACGATCGTGTCGACGTCGAGGGCGGGGATCTCGATCCGCGTCAGGGGGGACCCGGCAACCATCGTGGGCTGCCAGGCTTCCGCCGTGGTCGGCTGGAGGTCCCCGAACTCCTCGGCCAACTGCCCCTGGACGAACCGGTCGGTGTACAGGTCGGTCAGCAGCGGATAGCTGAACAGGCCTGCACCGACCAGGAACAGGCCCGTGGTGAGGGCGGACAGGGTCGCGCGCCCGCCGCGCCGTCGTCGCGCCGCGTCGAGCAGGAAGCGGCTGCGACTGGTCGAGCGACGCACCTCGGGCGCGTAACGGAACCCGCCGCCCACCGCGGCGTCGTTCGGCCCTGCGGCTGGCCCTTGGCCTTGCATCCTCGTCCTGTTCTCGGACACGGCGTGCCATCGACAGCACGCCCACACAGCATCAACGACCGAGCGGCCCCCAAGGTTGCGCAGGCGGCCCGTCGGGGCGGGGGCCGGTCGGGGCGTCGACGAGGGTGGCCGCGGCCGTCGCGGTGACCCGGCTGGCGCCGGCCAGACGCGGGACGACCAGGCCGCGGACAGCGACGCTGACCTCGACCGCGGCGTCGTCACCGCCGCAGTCGCAGCCTTCGAGCCGGGCGCCGGCCGCCGTGACGACGGAGGCCGCCGCAGCGGAGGCGTCGCCCCCTGCGCCGTCGACTCTCACGGACACCGCGGCCAACGCCGATGCGTCGGCCAACTGTTGCGCCCGTGCAGCGGCGACGAGATAGCCCGTGACGTCGATCAGCGCGATCACGGACATGAGTGTCAGCGAGAACAGCAGGGGGAAGGCCAGTGTCGCGATGCCGGTCTCGTCCGAACGCAGACCTCGCAGCGTGCGGGTCACGGTCCGCCTCGTTCCCGTGATCGGGCTGCCGGTCCGTCGTCCACGAGCCCGGCCCACGTCCCGCTGGTCCAGGGTTGCAGGGGACCGACGTTGCGTTGGCCCGGTTGCCAGAACGGGTGTCCGCCGATCCCCTCGCCGAGCGTGGGTTCGGCGCGCGCATGGGCGGTGGCACGCAGCGCCAGCGACGTCGACCCCACGCGTCGGGTGGCCGAGACCCGCACGGTCACCACGTCGCCGGGCTCCCACGATGGCGGCGTCACCGTGAGTTCGATGCCGGCGAGTTCGGGCGCTGCGGCCCTGGCAGCGTTCGCGACGACGCTCCTGTCCGTGCTGGTGGCCGCGACGCGGGCGCCGACGCGTGCCGCTTCGTGCAGCAACAGGACGTCGCGCAGGACGGTGACGGTGTTGAGCAGGCCGAGGGCGAGCAGTGCGATGACGGGCAGGACGAACACGGCCTCGAGGCTGAGCGAGCCGCCCTGACTTCGCCGGCTGGACGCGGCCCGTCCGCGCGAGACGCGGGGACGGGCCGTGGGCGACGCAGCGCGGTTCACGCGCCGACGAGACCGCGGGCCGAGCTGAGCAGCGCGTTGAACAACTCGACGACCGCGCCGCCCTGGGCCCAGCCGATCACGATGCCGGCGATCGTGGCGGCGACGATGGCGAGCAGGCCGTACTCGGTGACGAGCGACCCTTCCTCGTCGTCGAACCGGACGGGGGTGCGCGTGGTCAGGGCGGGGCTGGTCGGACGCGGCAGGGTGTGCGCGCGCCGGTCGACGGTCGGTGTCGCGGACATGGGTGTCTCCTTCGTTCATGGCAGCACCTGCTGCAGGCCGACCTGCACGATCGGGGCTCCGACGAGCAGCAACGTCGCCGGCAGCAGGGCCAGGGCGGTGGGGAAGGTCAGTTGGGCCGGCAGCCGCTCGGCGGCGGCGAGGACCCGGGCGCGTTCGTCCGCGCGGAGTTCGGCGGCGAGACGGCGCAGGGCCGGCGCCGCGGGGGCGCCGACGTCGGTGGCGGCCCGCAGGACCGCGCCGAGCCGCGCGAGCGGTCCGCCATGGTCGGATGCGAGTCCGAGTTCGAGTTCCAGGGCGAGCCCGCGAAGTTCGGCCGCGTGAGGCGGAAGGTGGCGGGCACTCACGCGCAGGGCCTCGCCAGGTCCGATGCCGGCGGTCAGGGCGGTGGCGGTGAGGTCCGCGGCCTCGTCGACGCCCGGCCGGCCGACGACCGCCGGTCGCGACCGGCGCCAGGTGAGCAGGCCGGCGAGCAGGCCGAACGGGGGTGCGATCGCGACCCCGAGCACGAGGCCGACGACTCCCGCCTGCAGGGACCGCGCGGCGGGTGATCGGGGCGGCGGCGGGGGCGCCCCGACCCGACGGACCAGGCGCACGACCGCGTAGGCGCCGATGGCGAGCAGCGCGAGCCCGAGGCCGCCGACGACCCGGCCCGCGGACGTGGCGTAGAACCCGACGAAGTCGGCCTCGAAGATGCCGCCGAGGAACGGTACGAGCACGAAGGGCGCGGCGACCAGGCCACCGGCGACCGCCTTCGTCTGTGCCGAGGCCACGGCGATGGCCCGCCGGGTCGCGACCAGGTCGTCCTGGGCGGCCGCCGCCGCATCCAGTGCCGGGAGCATCGGCGCCCCGGTGGCCACGGCGACCGCCAGGGACCGGCGCGCCCGCGGCGTCAGTCCCGCGAGGTCGCGGGGCGGAAGGCCGGCGGCAGCGTGCAACCGGAGCACGTCGAGCGCGACGGTCTGGTCCGGCGTCGCGGCCACCGAAGGCGTCGTCCCGGCGCCATTCGTGGTCCTCATGGGGTCACCTCGCGGAGCACGGCACCGTTCGCGCCGACCACGACCTCGCCGAGTGCCGCGACCCGGCGCCGGCCGTCGCGCCGCCGCTCGAGCGAGACGACCAGGTCGAGGGCCGCTGCCACCTGGGCACGTGCAGCCGCCAGTGGGATGCCGGCCAACAGCGCCATTCCCTCGAGCCGCACGATCGCCTCGTCGGCGCCGTTGGCGTGCACGGTCGTCATGCTGCCGTCGTGTCCGGTGTTCATCGCCTGCAACAGGTCCGCGACCTCGGCGCCACGCACCTCGCCGACGACGAGGCGGTCGGGCCGCATCCGCAGGGCGTTGCGGACGAGCGTCGCGACGTCGACGCCGCCGGCGCCGTCGGCGCTGGGTGGTCGTACCCGCAGATGCACGACGTGGTCGGCGGGACGCCGCAACTCCGGTGCGTCCTCGATCACGATCAGCCGGTCGTCACCGATCTCGGCGAGCAGGCGGGCGAGGAGCGTCGTCTTGCCGACGCCCGCCCGGCCGCACACGACGATGTTGCGGCGTTGTCGTACGGCCTCGACGAGGCGGGCGCGCATCGGGGGGTCGACGGTCTGGGAGGCGAGCAGTTCGTCCCACGACGGGACGACGGCCGGGACCCGCCGCAGCGTGACGACGGGGTGCTCGGCCAGCGGCGGCAACAGCGCGTGCAGTCGGACGCCACCCGGCAGGACGGCGTCGGCGTACGGATGGGCGCGATCGAGGCGGACACCGAGCGGCCCGAGCACGCGCCGGAGCAGGCGCTCGACGTGGGCGTCGTCGTCGAACCGCACCCCGGTCGCGACCAGGACGCCGCCGCGTTCGACATGCACCTCGTCGGGGCCGTTGATCATCACGTCGGTCACCGCTGGATCGCGAAGCAGCGCCTCGACGGGTCCGAGGCCCCCGAGGTCGTCGACGAGGTCGCGGACGGCACGTGCCCAGACGTCCGGCGCTGCGACGATGCCCTCGGCGGCGAGTGCGCGAGCGACGGCTCGCCGCAACGACGCCCGGTCCGCGCGGTCCTCGGTGATCTCGACGTCAGTGCGCAGTCGGGCGGCGACGGCAGCCCGGAGCCGCGCATCGACGATGCCGTCGGACGGCTGGACCGGTGCGGTCACCTGCTCTGTGGTCATCATCCTCGTCGTCGATCCCGCCCCCACGGGGTGTGCTGTCAGCGTCGAGAGCGGCTCACGGCGGCGCGCCCGCGGGCCCGCGTGTCAGCGGTACGAGCGGGCGGAGCCACGAGCCGGGGAGCCCCGCGGGAACCCGGCCGTGGAGTCCGGCACGGGCGACCCGCGCCGAACGCGGCAGGTGGACCCGCCGGCGCGGACCGCAGACCTGCTGCACCGCCGAGCGGGCGGCCGGCCCCGAGCCGACGACCACGACGGCTGCCGCCGTGGTACGCCCGGCGGCGGTGAGCCCGGGTGCATCCGCCCGGCACACGAGCACGTCGACGTCGTCGTCCACACCGGCGTCGACCACGCACACCGACACCGCCGGGTCGACGACGGCGACCGACTGCTGCGGGACCCCGACCTGGACCGCACGCGCGCGTGGCACCCCGGCAAGGGGGCTGGCCTGCGACCACAACCCGGCGCCGGCGAGCGCCGCCGCTGGCAGATCGCGCACCCCGGTGACCGGGGCAGCCGGCCCCAGGATGAGCAGTGTCGCCGCGCCCTGCCAGCCGTAGAGGCCGGCGAGCGCTGCGGCGACCGTCGAGGTGCCGACGCCACCCGCGGACCCGCCGACCCGCAGCGTCCTCGGCCCGGCCGCGGCGGTCCGCGGGGCGCCGAGGCCCGACAGTGCCGCGTCCTCGAGACCCTCGCGGTCCGATGGCCAGCGCAGCGTGCTGGTCGGCCGCGCGCGTACGGCGGCGACTGCCACGTCCGCGGGGTGGTCGTCGTCACCGACGAGCAGGACCGTGGGAAGTTCGCGGGAGCGCTCGGCGGCCATGACGCCCGCCGGATCGGCGACGCACAGACGCGGCGGGACCAGCAGCGCGGTCTCGGCATCGACGGGTTGCCATCCGAGCACGCTCTCGACCCAGCTGCGGACCGCCTCGGCGGACGGCCCCGCGACCTGCACCAGCACGGGCAACGCCGAGGTCGTCAGCTCGCCGTTTCCATCCTCAGGCGACGTGACGGCTGTCGTTGCATCCACGGCCCACTCCTGTCGTGCGGCCTCGAGACACCGTACGAAGCGCTGCCCCCACCGTCGCGATGGGTTGCCCTCGCGCTGTGGACAACGTCGCTGCGGCGTACGCTGACGGGAGGGAGACGGGGAGGTCGCACGTGCGGCGCACCAGGACGGTCACGTGTCCGTCCTGTGGTGCGGGTTGGGACGCCGAACGCGCCCGCTTCTGCGGCTCGTGTGGGTTGCCGCTTCGCCGGCCGGACCTCCCGACCGTCGACAGCGCCTCGGACGGGCGCTGGCCCCGTCGGCTCGGCTGGATCGGCGGCGGCGTTGCTGCTGTGGCCGCGCTGACGGCCGTGGCCGTCATGGTCGACGGGCTCCAGTTGCCGCGGGCCCGGCCCGACCCGGGCGTCGAACTCGCCGACGATGACGGCGGGATCGTCCCGGAGGGCGAGCCGCCCTCGGCCGCCGAACGCGCGGCGCTGCTCGCGCCGTTCGACCCCAACCGGCTGCGCTGCGAGCCCCGTGGGTGCGAGGTCTGGCGGCTGGACCTCACCTCCGGCGTGTTCCCGCACAGCGGCAACGGTCACGTGGAGGTCGCGCCGTTCGGCGACCTGATCGTGATCAGCAGCCGGGACCACATCGTCGCCGTCGACGCCGTTACGGGCGCGGTCCGCTGGGAGCAGACCTGGCCGGCCGACGAGGACCGTCAGCGAGGGTCGGGATGGACCGTGATGCTGGCGACGGACGACGAGGCGGTGCTGGTGCTGGCACGCCCGGAGCGGGGGTACCTCCTGGCGCTCGACAGGGAGGGGACACGGCTGTGGAACACCCCTACCGGCGACCGGTTCCACAACGTGGCGGTCATCGGGTCCACCCTGCTGGCCGCGCACGGCGCGACGGGTGATCTCTTCGACGAGACCGGCCAGCGGATCACCGACCCCGGCGAGACGCTCACGGCCTTCGCCGCCACCACGGGGCAGCAGCTGTGGGAACGCACCGGCGCAACCCTGATGACCTGGTCCGAGCGGGTCGCGGTCGTGCGCGACGGGGACGACGTCGCCGTCGTCGACCTCGATTCGGGGGGCGACCTGGCGCGGCGCCCCCTCGAACCTGACGCCTGGCTGTACCCGTACGGCGGTGTGCTGCTGCTCTTCGGTCAGGAGAGCCAGGCGCTGCTCGGCCCCGACCTGCAACCGCTGCCCGGACTGGAACGACTCGTCGAGATCCAACCGCTGGAGGACGACGAGCACCACGTGATCGCCATCCGACGCGCCGACGGGGCCGACGGAACCGCCGGCGCGAGTCACGTGACCCTGGTCGATGGCGACGGCGTCGTGGTCTGGGACGTGGAGATGAACGACTCCCCGTCCTCGATCGTCCTGTGCTGCCCGAACCCGCGACTGCTCGACGACGCCGTCGTCCTGCCGCCGCCGACCGGCACGTCCGAGCCGGTGTGGCTCGACCGCGACGACGGCTCCCGCGTCGACCCGGGCGACTTCGCTCCCGCCCCGGCGGAAGGCGACGTCTGGTGGCTGTCGTCGTCCACGGCGATCGAGCAGCGCCACGACGGCTTCGGCCTGTTCCACGACGGGAACGCGGTCGACGTCCACGGCCAGAGCGGCTGGCCGATCACCCGCGAGCCCCCCTTCGTGATCATGGACGGGCGCAGCCTGCTCGCCGTGCAGCCGATGCCGGCGGACTGATCGGCGTTAGGCTCGCGCCCCCGCGACGTGCAAGGACTTCGAGGTGGCCGACGGCCGCGACCCCGACCCGACCGCGGACGAGACACCTGACGCATCCTCCGCGTCCGCGACCCCGTCCACGGTCGACAAGCTGCTGTCCGCGGCGGCCGAGGTCATCGGGGATCCATCCGGGGCGACGGCCGAGACCGAACAGCGCTACGCCCGCCCCGACGCGGACCGGCTCAGCGAGGGCATGCTGGCCCGCATCGCCGTCCGCCGGACCGGCGCAACGGAAGCCGCGTTCTTCGACCTCGACAAGACGATCATCGCCGGGTCGTCCACCCTGGTCATGGGCCGCACGCTGATGCGTGACGGGCTGATCAGCCCGACCACGGTGGTGAAGTCGCTGTACGCGCAGGTCGTCTACCAGCTCGTCGGTGCCGACCACGAGAAGATGGAACAGATGCGCCATGCGGCGCTGGAGTTGACGCGCGGTTGGGAGGCCGAGCGCGTCCGACGGCTCGTGCGCGAGACGATGGAGACGGTCATCGCCCCGCTGGCCTATGCCGAGGCACTGGACCTGATCGCCGAGCACCAGCGCGCCGGCCGCGACGTCTGGATCATCTCCTCCTCGGGCGAGGAGATCGTCGAGCCGTTCGCCGAGTTCCTGCGCGTGCGCGACGTCATCGCCACCCGCTCGGGTATCGACGAGGCCGGCTGCTACGACGGCACGCTGGAGTTCTACGCCTACGCCGGGGCCAAGGCGACCGCGATCCGCCAGGTCGCCGAACTACGCGGCTACGACCTCGCGGCCAGCTTCGCCTACTCCGACTCGATCACCGACCTGCCGATGCTGACCACGGTGGGCCATCCGGTGGCGGTCAACCCCGACCGCGAGCTGCGGGCGGCGGCCACGGCCATGTCGTGGGCGGTGCGCGACTTCCACGCGCCGGTGCGCCTTCGCGACCGCCTGCCCGACGTGAGCAAGCCCCGCAACGAGGTCCTGGCCGGCGCGGCGGGTGCGCTCGCGGTCGGCTTCGCCGTGTGGCGCTACGTCCTCAAGGGCGACGAATGACGACGCGGAGGCGGAGCCGAGCACGCACGGCGCTCTACGTGTAGTCGCGGTGGTAGACGATGCGGCCGGACTCGTCGAAGACGAAGAAGCTCGCGCGCGGAAGGTCGCTCCAGCGGCGACCGGCGGCGGTGTAGGAGATCGTCCACTCGACGGCGACCGAGTTGCCGTCCGCTGCCTCGATGACCTGCTTCGACTCGACGGCGATGTCCTCCTTGCCGCCGATCCAGTCCTTGAGGTAGGCCTGGATGAGCAGGTTGCCGCGGTGGGGCGGGTTGTAGGGCTCGAGGTAGAGCGCGTCGGCCCCGTACAACTGCGGGATGTCGGCCATGTCACCGTTGGAGAGCATGCCGGACAGCTTGTCCCACACCTCGGTTGCGTGGCCCACCCGCGTCACCTTCTCGAGAAGTTCTCGTTCGCCAGTCGTTTCCGCGCGCAGGATAGTCACCGGCCGCGTGATTCCGGGAACCTGCCGTTGCTTTGCGCGGCACCGCACGTCGCACGCCCGGGGCGGGATCGGGCAGACTGGGCGTTCGACCGCCGTCAGACGCCCCGGAGGCCGCCGACCGTGACGCCCCAGCCGCTGGACACCCTGCCCACCGCAACGCGCGTGCCCGACGGGCTCGACGACGTCGCGCAGCGACTGGTGGCGCAGTTGCCGCAGACGGTCGAGTGGTTGCGCGACCTGGTGGAGATCCCGTCGGTGAGCGTCCAGCCCGAGCACGCCGACGACTGCCGTCGATCGGCCGAGCGGACCGCCGACCGCCTGCGCGACGCCGGCCTCGAGGACGTGGAACTGCTCGAACTCGAGGGCACCCACCCCTACGTGACCGGGTCGTGGCTGCGAGCCGGCGAGGACGCACCCACCGTGCTGCTGTACGCCCACCACGACGTCCAACCGGTGGGTACGCCCGACCGTTGGAACTCCTCGCCGTTCGAGCCCACCGAGCGCGACGGCCGTCTGTACGGCCGCGGCGCCGCCGACGACAAGGCGGGGATCATGGCCCACGTGGCGGCGATCCGTGCCTGGCTCGATGCGCGGGGGAGCCTGCCGCTCAACGTCAAGGTCGTCATCGAGGGCGAGGAGGAGATCGGCTCACCGAACCTGCACCGCTTCCTCGAGACGTACGGGCGGCGTCTGCAGGCCGACGTGATCGTGCTGACCGACCTGACCAACTGGAAGATCGGGTGGCCGGGCCTGACGTACGCGCTGCGCGGGATGGCCGACGTCTACGTCACGGTCCGCGCGCTGCGACAACCGGTGCACTCGGGCATGTGGGGCGGCGTCGTGCCGGACGCGCTGACCGGCATGGTCCGCCTGCTCGCCACGCTCCACGACGATCGCGGTGCACTCGCGGTGGCCGGGTTCGAGGACGACGTGCGCCCGCTCGGCGACGAGGAACGGGCCCGACTGCAGGCCCTGGAGGGCGACGGCGAGGCGTTGGCCGCCGAGTTCCGCGACGAGGTCCGGATGGTGCCCGGTGCCGGTTTCGTCGGCGACGAGCGTCGCACGATTCTCGAACGCCTGTGGATGCGCCCCACCATCACCCCGACGGGCATGGACGTGCCGGCGACCGCGGCCGCGTCCAACACGCTGCTGGCCGAGGTGACGACGAAGCTGTCCTGCCGTCTCGCGCCCGGCCAGGACCCGGACCGGGCCATGGAGGCGCTGCGCCACCATCTCGACTCGCACGCGCCGTGGGGCCTGCAGGTCGAGGTCACCGTCGGCGAGCGCAACGCCGCATGGGTGACCGAGCCGGGCGGACCGGCCTGGGACGCGGCCGTTGCGGCGATGACGGCCGCCTACGGCCGCGAGCCGGCCGCGATGGGCTGCGGCGGCTCGATCCCGTTCGTCGAACCGTTCAGTGACGCGTTCGGCGGCGCACCGTGCCTGCTGGTCGGGGTCGAAGACCCGGGGTCCAACGCGCACGGCGAGGACGAGTCGCTCCACCTCGAGGACTTCGCCAAGGCGTGCCTGACCGAGGCGTTCCTGTTCGCCGGACTGGCCGCCGGCCGCGCCTGACCGGCGCGTCGACGGCCCGGGGATCAGGCGTCCGTCGGGGCCTGCCGGCCCGTCGGGGCGGGGTTGACGCGGCTCCACAGCCACTGCGGGCGACGGCGACGGCGACTGGCCGCCATGGCGCGCTGGAGGGCGTCACGGCGGTAGACGGCCTCGGCCTGCAGGTCCTGCATGTCATGGTTGATGTGCATCGGGGTTCCTTCGTTCGATGTGTATCGAATCACAGCGTACGAAGTTCGTCAAACAGGGCGGCCTCGCCCGTTCGATCACCGCCATACCCAGTGCGTTCGACGCTTTTCGACAGCGGGTCGGCCCGATACGCTTCCCCACGTCCGAAACCCGTCAGAGGGGCCCTATGCGACTCGTCGACCTGCGTGCGGGAGGCCCCGCCTCGGCGCCCACCGTCGAAGCCCGGGCCTCGAGCGGCGCGGAACTGCTGCGCTGCGCCGGGGTGCTGATCGCCGACGACCCGGCCTCGTTCGACGTCGGGGCCGACCGGATCGCGGCGGTCCGCGACCGGACGCCCGACGACCTGCTCGACGAGCTGCGGGCACTGTCGGGCGAGCGCGGCGACAAGGCGCTGCTGCTGCTCGCCGGCGCGGGAGCACTGGTACCGGCGCCCGGCACGGTGCAGCAGGTCCGCGAGGCGCTGCTCGAGGACGCGCTGCTGCCATGGCGGCTGTTGGTCGCCAACCTCGCCTTCGCCGACCACCAACTCGACGGCGCCACCAACCCGGTCGACCTCGTCCAGCAGGTGATCGAGGGCGACGAGGAGGCGTTCGCGGCGCTGTGCCGGCTCGACGCCGCCGGCGAGTGCCCGGCCGAACTCGAGGTGCTGCTGCGCACGCCGCCCGCCGAGTACCGCGACCGCCTCGTCGCCGCGATCGACCGCTTCGAGACCGAGGTCTTCACCGACCTGCAGGACGAGGCGATGGGCGCGATCGAGCGCGATGTCGTCCACCGCCGGCGACAGCTCGACGACGGTGTGGCGGCTGCCAAGGTCGTGATCGAGGCGACCAACGGTTACGAACTCACCGAGGACGACCGCACGCTGCAGCGGGTCGTGCTGTTGCCGAGTTTCTGGTTCCGTCCCTGGCTGATACTCGGACGGCTCGACGCGATCGAGGTGCTCTCGACCCCGGTCGCCGACGAGTTCGTCGCGCTGCCCAGCGAGGCGCCGCCGCCCACGCTGGTCAAGCTCGCGAAGGCGCTGGGCGACGAGGGTCGCCTGCGACTGCTGCGCCGCATGAGCGGTGGTCCGATCACCCTCGCCGACGCGATGGGTGAGCTCGACGTCGCCAAGGCGACCGCCCACCACCACCTCGCCCTGCTCCGCCAGGCCGGGCTGGTCAGCCTGCGCGAGGAGGGCCGTCGCACCCACTACGGACTGCGCGGCGACCCCTCGGACACGGCGGCCGAAGCGCTGGCGGCCTACCTCCGGGCGCCGGGCTGGTCCGGCACCGCGGCCGACGCGACGTGAACGGCACGCAACGGGCGTAGGCTGGTGACGCGCCGGCGCACCCGGCGCGGGGAGGCGTCCGGACACCTGGTGGGTCCCGCGGCCTTCAAAGCCGACGAGAGGGCGCTCGGCGTCCTCTGGCGGGTTCGATTCCCGTCCGCCTCCGCTGTCACCACCGCCGACGAGGTCTACACGCCGAGGTCGCGCTGCCGATACCGCGCGAGCCCGGCGAGGGCCGCGAGCACGGTCAGGGTCGCCAGCAGCGCCAGACCGGGCACGTCGAAGCCGTCGATCAGGGGGTCGCCGCCGAGGTACCACGACCACGGCGACACCGTCGTCAGCCACGCGAGGCCGTCGACCAGCCCGCCCATCGCGTCCGCGACGAACGACACGACCGCAAGGCCCGCGGCCGTGGCCAGGGCGAGGCCGCGGCGCCCCGTCGCCGCCCCGGTCGCGAGGGCGATCGTGCCCATGGCCAGTGCCAGCAGCAGCAGTCCGACGGTGCCGGCCGCGAGCCTGCTGGCCGCCAGGTCGACGTCGAGGGCCACGAGCAGCAGCATCGCGACCGCGAACACCACGGCGGCGAGCAGGGCCACGCCGACCCACATGGCAAGCAGCCGGTCGAGGTAGACATGCGCCCGGGAGACCGGATGGGTCGCCTCGAGCTCGAGGATGCCGTCCTCCTCGGAGCCGGCGATGGTGCGGCTGCCCCAACCGATGGCGAAGACCAGCAGCAGGGCCGGACCGAGAATGCCGAACACGGTCGAGTTGAGGTAGCCGCCCGGCGTGCCGATCTGGTCGTAGCCCATGACCTCGACCATGCCCTCGGGCAGGTTCGCGACGAACGAGGCGAGGTCGGCCTCCTCGCCCATCGCGGGGTAGAAGCTGACATAGACCGCGGTGACGGCCGCGACGGCCAGCGACCACAGCAGCAGCGAACGGCGCCGGCTCCGCAACACACCGCGGAACACGGCCAGGGGGGCGGCGGTGGCGGCCGTGCCGCTGCGCCGGGATGCGACGGTGTCAGCGGCCATGGGCGGCCACCTCCTCGGATGCGATGAGGGTGTCGTCGACGGGCAGGCGGTAGAAGTCGATGAACAGGTCCTCGAGCTCGCGGTCCTGCGCGGACCACTGGAGCACGTGGTGGCGAGCAGCCGTCTTGAGCAGCGCATCGGGCTCGCCGCGCAGCAGGCACGTCAGCGCGTCGCCGTCGGCGACGACGTCCTCGACGCCGGGCAGGACGCGGAACTCCTCGACGTCGACCGGTGCCGCGAAGCGCAACTCGACGAGCTGACCGGCGTGATGGCGCAGCGTGCGGACGTCGTCGGTGTCGACGATCCGACCGGCCCGGATGATGGCCACGCGACCGGCGACGTCCTCGACCTCGGAGAGCACGTGCGAGGACATGAACACGGTCGCGCCGTCGGCCTGCGCCTCGCGGACCAGGTCGAGGAACTCGCGCTGGAGCAGCGGGTCGAGCCCGCTGGTCGGCTCGTCGAGGATGAGCAGTTCCGGACGGTGCATGAAGGCCTGGATGACCCCGACCTTCTGCTTGTTCCCCTTCGACAGGCCGCGGATGGGCCGATCGAGGTCGAGGGTGAACCGCTCGGCCAGTTCGGCGATGCGGTCCGTCCCCCGGCCCCCGCGCAGCGTGGCGAGGTAGCGCAACTCCTCCCCCGCCGTGCGCTGCCCGGCCATGTTGAGCTCACCGGGCAGATACCCGATGCGCGCACGCAGGGCGGGTCCGACCTCGGCGGGCCGGCCGCCGATCATCTCGACGTGTCCGGCCGTGGGGCGCAAGAGGTCGAGGAGGACGCGGATGGTCGTCGATTTCCCGGCGCCGTTGGGACCGAGGAAACCGAACACCTCACCGCGGTCGACCGCGAGGTCGACACCCTGCAGGGCCCGGACCGCCTGGCTGCGGCGCCACGGCGGACCGGTCACGTAGTCCTTGACCAGGCCGTCGACGCGGATCGCCACGTCGTTCATGACTGCTGCTCCTTGATCTGGCGGAACTGTTCGTGCATCCGCTCGTGGACCTCGGGGGTCATCAGGCCGGCGCCCATGATCTCGAGGCCCGGCAGGTAGTACGCGGTCGCCAGCAGTGGGTCGCCCAGCAGGTCGGCACCGAGCAGGCGTTGCGCGTGCTCGTGGAGCACCAGCGCGCCCAGGGACCACAGCGTCATGACGGCGGCGCGCCCGCGCGGGTCCTCGCTCGGTTTCAGCATCCCGGCCTCAACGCCTTGCTCCATGTAGGCGACGGCGTCCTCGACCATCTCGTCCACGAGCGCGGCGACATGGGGCGAGCCGTCGGTGAGCGTGCGCGCGAGGTAGGCCAGTAGCGGCGGGCCGTCGCGGTAGGTGCGAAGTGCGGCGAACGGGTCGAGGCCGGGGCCCTGCGCCATCGCGGCCGACTTCTGCTCGCGCACGAGCGCGGCGACGTACTGGTCGCAGGCGACCCGCAACGCGTCCTTCGAGCCGAAGTGATGGATCACCAGGGCGGGCGAGACGGAGGCGGCGGCGGCGACGGTCCGCACGCTGGTTCCCGCCACGCCCGCCTCGGCGAAGCAGGTGATCGCCGCGTCGCGGATCCGCGCGCGGGCGGTCAGGTCCTCGCCCTCGGCCCTCGGCGGCCCCGCCTCGACTGAACCCATGTTCAGCATACTAAACACGCGTTCAGCCACCGTCAAGGCACCCACGGTCACGGCGGGTGGACGACACGGGCGCGGGTCGACCGAGGCCGTCACGGTCGAGGCAAACGGTCATCGGTGACGGTCTGGCTCGACCGAGCGCGGAAGGCTCGACCGACCACGATGCTCGGACGGCTGCGCCGGGGTTCGTGACGCGTCAGGCGTTGGCGCCGCCGACGAGGAACAGGATGTTGAGGACCACGGCGACGACGATGACCGCGCGCACGGCCAGGGGCAGCTCACCGAAGCGGCGCGGGATCGGCCAGGGCGGCGCGTCCGGCACGAAGAACGCGACCGCCCAGCCGGCGAAGTGGACCGCGATCCACTTGAGCGCACGGTTGGTGACGGTCACGTCCCGCTCTCCCTAGAACGCGGCGTCGACGGCGGCGGCGATGAACAGCAGGGCGAGGTAGACCGTCGAGTAGTGGAACAGTCTCATCGCGTGGGCGATGGTCCTGGTGCGACGCAGCCGGTGGGCGAGCACCAGCCAGACGACGGTGAGGGCCACGGCGACGACGGCGAACATCCACCCGATGTCGGCGCCGACGACGGTGAGCAGCACGATCGACAGCAGCAGGTAGCTGTAGAGCAGGATGTGCCGGGTGGCCTCGTCGTTGCCGTGCACGACAGGGAGCATGGGTAGCCCGGCGCGGGCATAGTCCTCGCGGTACTTCATCGCCAGTGCCCAGAAGTGGGGCGGCTGCCACCAGAACATGATGGCGAACAGCAGCCAGGGCGTGGCTGCGGCCAGCGTCGCGCCGGGGACGGCGACCCAGCCGGTCAGCACGGGCATGCAGCCGGCGATGCCGCCGATGACGACGGCCTGGCTGGTGCGGCGCTTGAGGCCGAGCGTGTAGACGAAGACGTAGAACAGGATGGCGGAGGTGGCCAGCACCGCGGCCAGGAGGTTCACGAACGACCACAGCCAGGCGAAGCCGGCGACCCCCAGCAGCACCCCGAGCACCATCGCGTGCCGGGCGGGTACCTCGTCGGTCGCGGTCGGGCGCGCCGCCGTGCGCGCCATGATCCGGTCGATATCGCGGTCGATCACGTTGTTGAACGTGTTCGCGCTACCGGCCGACATCGTGCCGCCGATGACCGTCGCGAGCACGAGCCAGGTGCCGGGCCATCCGCGGGCGGCCACGACCATCGACGGCACGGTGGTGACCAGCAGCAGTTCGATGATGCGCGGCTTGGTGACCAGGACGTAGCGCCGCAGGGTGGCGCGCCGGGACTCGTAGCGTCCGGCGGTGTGCATGGGCCCGACGCCGGCCGGGGCGTCCTGTTCGCGTGGCTGCGTCTCGGGGGTGGCGCCGGCTCCCGGCTCGGGGGTCACGACCCCACCCCGGCCGCGCGCGCCTCACGCCACATGCGCAGGCCGAGCACGGTCAGCACGACGCCGGCACCGATGGCCGCCGCGTACAGCACGAGGTGCACCAGGACGAAGGCCAACGTGTACTCCACCGTGCTGTCGCCGAGCAGGTTGTAGATGCGGGTCCCCCACAGCCAGAACTGGAACACGGCCAGGGCCAACAACACGACCGCCCGACGCCGGTGGACGCGGGCTGGCGTGCGCACCTCGAGGTCGGTCGAGGCGTCGGCACGGGAGGGGGAGGATGCGGAGGACACGGCAACAGGTCTTTGCTGGCACGGACGCGATTCGTGACACTCGGCAGGGTACGGCCACACCGGCCCGGGCCGCGACCCGGCGGGCGGGCAGGACCGGCCGTCGGGGTAGGCTGTCGCGCCATGGCCTCCCCTCCATCCGCCGCCTCCCAGCCGTGGCTCCGGCGCTTCGCGTTGGCCGCTCTCGTCACCAACATCGGGATCGTGTTCACCGGCGGACTGGTGCGCGTCACCGGGTCCGGTCTGGGCTGCCCGACGTGGCCGACCTGCGACGGCGAGACGATCGTGCCCCGGCCCGGCTCGGGCCATGCGACCTGGCAGACGGCCGTCGAGTTCGGCAACCGTCTGCTCACGTTCGTGGTGCTCGCGGCGGTGGTCGGCGCGTTCGTGCAGGTCCGTCGCACACGGCCGCACCCGCGCGGCGTGGTGCGGCTGGCCTGGGCGTTGCCACTCGGGGTGGCGCTGCAGGCGGTCGTCGGCGGGATCACGGTCCGGATGCAGTTGTCGCCGGTGACCGTGGCCGTCCACTTCCTGCTGTCGATGGTGCTGATCGCGTTCGCCGCGGTGCTCTACGAACGGGTCCGCGGCCGGGCGCACGACGGTGATGAACTCGCACCGGCCGGCGTCCGGCACGCGACCACGGCGCTGCTGGTCGTCGGCGCGGCCGTCCTGGTGCTCGGCACGATCGTGACCGGCGCGGGTCCACATGCGGGGGACCCGGGGACGCCACGGCTGGGCGTGGACATCCGGTTCGTGGCGATCGCGCACGCCGACGCCGTGTGGCTACTGGTCGGCCTGACGGTCGCCCTCGTCGCCGTGACCTGGCGGAGCGGTCCGCCGGCCCTCCGCCGCATGCTGCGGCTGTTGCTGGCACTCGAGGTGGTCCAGGGCGCCATCGGGTACGCGCAGTACGCCCTCGGGATCCCCGAGGCCCTCGTCGCGCTGCACATCCTCGGGTCCACCCTGGTGTGGACGACAGCCGTGCTGTCGTGGGCCCGGGCGCGTCCTCTCGTCCCCGGCGCCGGGCCGGGTGCACCGGCCGAGCCGCAGGCGGCGTCCGCGGCGTGAGCAGCGACCGTCAGCCGGGGGACCCGCTGTCCGTCGTCGTGCTCGGTGACTCGACCGCCTTCGTCGATGCCCGCGGCCCGCAGATGCCGCACGCCCCGCACCTGTATCCCAACGTGATGGCCGCCGCGCTCGAACGGCAACTGCACCGACCGGTCGACGTCACGGTCGTCGCCCGCCCGGGGCAGACCGTCCGCGACGCCGCCCATGCCGTCACCAAGGACCAGCACCTGCAGTTCGACCTGTTGGCGCATGCGGACGCCGTGGTGGTCGGACTCGGCAGCTTCGACCACGCTCCGGCCGGTGTCCCGGCGGCGATCGAGGCGACGCTGCCGTACCTGCGGCCGGACCAGGTCCGGCGCCGGGCACGGGCCATGTCCCGGGCGGCCTACCCCGGCCTGGTCCGGCTGACCGGCGGGCGGCTGCGCCGGACCCCGGCCCGCGAATTCGAGCGGCTGTTCGGGCAACTCCTCGACCACGTCCGGGGGCTGTGCTGGGGCCGCGCCGCCGGGGTCGTGCTGGGTCCGACCAGCCACCGCTCGACCTACTACGGCCACGTCCATCCGCGTTTTCGTGCCGCCGAGGCCCATCAGTTGCGGTTGGCGACCGAACACGGCTTCGCGGCCGTCCCGGCCTGGGACCTGGTCCTGCCCCACGCCACGGCCCTGAACGTGGACGGCATCCACTGGCCGGCGCCGGCACACGAGTCGGTCGGCAACGCCGTCGCGGACGCGCTCGTCGTGCAACTCACGGGCGCCCGACCGACCGTCGGACTGCCACCCGCCTACGCCGCGGCGATCGATGCCGCACGTGGCGCGAACGCTGCCCCCGACGTGCCGCCCAACCCCTGACGCTGCGGGTCCGAACCCGTAGCGTGACGCGACCGACGTCGGGAGGTGCGTCATCGGCCGGCGGGACTGCGGGACGTGCGGCGCGGACTGGCGCGGGAGAAGCGCACGGTTCTGCGGACACTGCGGCGCGCCACTCGACGTCGTCGACCCCCGACGGACCGCGTCCGCCATGCGTTGGCAGCGTCCGCTCGCACTCGTCGCCGCCGTCGCCGCCGTCGCCGGTCTCGTCACCATCGGTCCCCGACTGGACGAGCTCCGGCCGAGCACCAGACGTGCCGACCTCGGCGTCGTGATGCCACCGGCGCCCGACGTGCCGACGCCGCCACGGGTGACCGCGCCACCGGCGCCGTCGGTGCCCGTCCACTGCCGCTCCGGCACCGCGTGTCTGCGCTGGCGCCTGCCGCCCATCGTGCCTGGATCGGGCTCGCCCGCCCTCGCCGCCGGCCACCTGGTCATGCCGACCGCCACCGGGCTGCTCGGCTACCTGACAGCCACCGGCGAACAACGGTGGCGCACCGACCTCGACGTCCCCAACGTCGCCGGACCGACGGTGGTCGCGGTCGCCGGCGCCTCCCGCTACGTGGTGGTCGCGGATCGCCGCGAACGCCTCGCCGCCGTCGACGCTGCCGACGGCACGGTGCGGTGGCAGCAGATGCTCCCAGGACTCGGCGCGGCCAGGGCTGCGCACGTGGGCGCCGACGGCTGGCTGGTGGCGACCCGGTTCCGCGGCGACGACGAGTTGACGTCGTTCGTGGCGGTCCTGGCCGTCGACGACGCGACGGGCCGCCCCCAGTGGCGCCGCGAGGCCGCCAATGCCGCATTGTCGCCGGCAGGAGCGGTGCTACAGGACGTCAACGGCACGTTGACGGGTCTGGCGCCGGACGGGACCGACGCCTGGGAACTCGTCACCGGCACCCCCTCGGCCTCGCTGACCCCGGTAGGCGACCTGCTGCTGGTTGGCGCCCGCGACCTCGCGCTGCTCGTGGACACCGCCACCGGTGAGGTGCTCGAGGAGATCGTCGGACCGCCGTCGCAGATCCGTGCCGACGCGGGCGCCGTCGTCTGGCCGGTCGCCGGCGGCATCGGCTACCGGTCGGCGGGTGCCGGCTGGCGGGCGACCGTCCCCGAGGCCGCCGGCTGCTGCAGCGGTTTCGTCGTCGACACCACCACGGTGACGGTGCTGACCGGCCGGGGCGAGATGATCCGCCTCGCGGTCGACGACGGTCGACTGCTCGACCGGCGACCCGCGCCATCGCAGTTCGCGGCCGGCGACGGTCGGGCCTGGTTGTACGGCGACATCGCGCTGGCCGCCGTTCCCCGCAGCGGCGGGATGGCACGACTGCACGACACCCACAGCGGCGACCACCTCGCCGACATCACCTCGGAGGCCTACGCGCTGCTCGCCGCCGACGACGACACCGCCGTCGTGCTGGCACCGGGGTTCGCGCTCACACTCGCTCCGAGCGGCGGGGCAGCGCATGCGGAGGGCCGACCCGTGGGGTCGGCCCGTGCCCGCTGACGTCCGTGGCGGTCAGTCCTCCGCCCCCGCGAGGGTCCCGACGCCGTTCATGTTGGGGTGGATGGCGCAGAAGAAATACCACTGCTCGGGCAGATCCTCCCACGTCAGTGACTCGTCGACGTGGGCCGACGAATCCGGGCCGGTGATCAGCTCCGAGGACAGGAACTGCTCCCCGACCGGGGCCGGATTCTCGACGTCGCCCTCGAGTTCGGTGATCACGACGTTGTGCGCGACCCCGCTCTCGAGGTTGTCGAACACGAACGTGATCGTCTCGGCCTCCTGCGAGGGGGTGACCTCCCACAGTTCGACCGGTTCGCAGCCGCCGTCGGTGGGCAGGCAGAACTCGACCGAATTCTCCGCGGCGATGACCGGCGCGTCATCGGGGACGACGAGCAGGGGCTGGACGTTGATGTTGCGGTCCTCGTCGGCGATGTTGCCGATGAGTCCGGCGGCATAGGCGCCGCCGAGGGCGAACGGCACGATGGCCGCGAAGGCGACGACGGCCTTGCGGCCGCCGTCGAGACGATCCTGCGACGCGGCCAGCGACGCCGTCAGCAGGATCCCGGCGGCTGCCACGGTTGCCACGGCGAGGGCGACCTCGTGCGTGGTCCACAGCAGGATCGCAGCGACGGCCCCGATGAACAGCACCATCGCGAGCAGCACGGCGATGGGCAGCACGATCGGGAGAAACACCCGGTTGCGGAACTCGGTCTTCACGGATCGGACCTCGAAGGTGGGTCGCTACGGCAGCAGGCTGGGGGGAAACGGGACTGGTGGAAGGGGACGGTCAGACTCGCGGCGCCCCGTCGAAGGACATCACGATCAACGTGATGGCGTACAGGCCGATCGCACCGAACAGGCCGCCGTACAGCAGCCGGCCGTAGAGCTTGGTGTCGAACCGCAGGTGCATGAAGAAGCCGGCCACCATCACGAACTTGATGCCCATGAGCACGACCAGCAGGGGGATGGCGAGCGCCCCGAAGTCGACGAAGTAGGTCGAGACCTCGAGGGCCGTGAGGATCGCGAGGATGATCGCGATCCGGACGTACTCGCGCGGCCCGGGGTGATGGTCGACGTGCCCACCGGCCGCCTGGGCCGGGTCGTGGGTCTCGGTGGTGCTCATGACGGTCCTCGTCTAAGGGTGGCTCGCGCGGGCGGCGTCAGGCAAGGGGGCCCAGGATCAGGCCTCCATCAACAGATCGGGGATCAGGTACACGACGGTGAAGATGATGACCCAGATGATGTCCACGAAGTGCCAGTACAGGCCGATCATCTCGGTCTTGAGATCCTGGTCCGGCTTGACCTTGCCGGTGAGCGTGAGCGAGTACAGGCTCAGCAACAGCAGGATGCCGACGAACACGTGCAGCCCGTGGAACCCGGTCAGGACGAAGAAGCCCGACGCGAAGGGGCTCTGCGTCAGGTTCAGGCCCTCCTTGTAGAAGACCGTGAACTCGAAGATCTGGCCACCGAGGAACACCGCGCCCTGACCGGCCGTGGCCAGGATCCACATCCGCATGCGGCGCATGTCGCGGCGCGTGTGGGCGTTGTGGGCGAGCACCATCGTCAGCGAGCTCATCAGCAGCACGAACGAGCTGATCGAGGTGAAGGGGATGTCGAAGATCTCGACCCCCGGGCCGCCGGCCGTGGTGTCGAGGTAGAGGATGTAGGCCGAGACGAAGGCTCCGAAGAACAGGAACTCCGAGCCCAGGAACACCCACATCCCGAGCTTGCGGTGGTCGAGACCGAGGGTGGTCTCGTGGACGCCTGCCGTCACGTGTGCTGCCTTTCGGTTCGTCTCCGGCCGATGGTCACGGTGGCCGGGCAGATCAGGTGCGTGGGTGGAGTCGGGTCAGTGGGCGGCGACACCGGAGCGTGGGGCCGCGGGGTCCTCGACGATCGGGTCGTCGTCGTCACCCTCGGCGACGGGTTCGATGATCCAGCCGAAGAAGCCGATGATCACCCACACCACGCCGAGACCGATCAGCCACGGGGTCGGGCCGAGCAGACCGTAGGCCACCGGGAAGAACCCGAGGCACATCACCAGCGGCCAGTACGAGGGGTCGGGCATGTGGATGTGGTGACCGTCGTGGTCGCCCTCGCCGTGGGCGGCCGCCTCCGCGGTCACGTGGTCCTCGGAACCCCCGGCCGGGACGGCGACGGGCTGGCCGGCCGCGTCCTCGGCGTACTTGCGGTGCCAGAACTCGTCGCGGTGGCTGACCACGGGGATCTCGGCGAAGTTGTAGTGCTTCGGCGGCGACTCGGACAGCCACTCGATGGTGCGGGCGTCCCAGGGGTCTGGCCCGGAGGCCGCACCTGCGCGGATCGAGGCGATCAGGTTGAACAGGAACACCAGTGCGGAGACCGCCAGGACCACCACGCCGAGCGAGCTGAGCAGGTTGTACAGCTCGACGGTGCCGCCGAGTTCCGCGGGCAGCACGGCGGTGCGGCGCGGCTGGCCGAGCAGACCCGACATGTGCATCGGCCCGAATGTGAGGTTGAACCCGAGCAGCCAGGTCCAGAAGTGGACCCTCCCGAGCTTCTCGCTCATCAGCCTGCCGGTGACCTTCGGGAACCAGTAGTAGACGCCGGCGATCAGCGCGAACAGCGCACCACCGAAGAGCACGTAGTGGAAGTGGGCCACGACGTAGTAGGTGTCGTGCTGCTGGGCGTTGTGCGGCACGACGGCGTGGGTGACACCCGAGAGCCCGCCGATGGTGAACATCGACACGAAGCCGATCGAGAACAGCATCGGGGTCGTGAAGCGCAGCTTGCCGCCCCACATCGTGAACACCCAGTTGAAGATCTTGATGCCGGTGGGGACCGCGATGAACATCGTCGACAGCGCGAAGGCCGACCGTGCCACCGGCCCGATGGCGGAGGTGAACATGTGGTGGGCCCACACCCCGAAGCCGATGAAGCCGATCGCGGCGCCCGCGAAGGCGACCGCGGCGTAGCCGAACAGCGGCTTGCGGCTGAACACCGGCAGGATCTCGGACACGATCCCCATCGCCGGGAGGATCATGATGTAGACCTCGGGATGCCCGAACAGCCAGAACAGGTGCTGCCACAGGATCGGGTCGCCACCGGTGGCGGGGTTGAAGAACTGCGCCCCGAACACGGTGTCGAACTGCAGCATGAACAGCGCGACCGCGATGATGGGCATCGCGAACAGCAGCAGGAAGTTGGTGACCAGCGACATCCAGATGAACATCGGCATGCGCATGAAGGTCAGGCCCGGCGCACGCATGTTCAGGATGGTGACGATGAAGTTGACGGCCGCCGACAGCGAGGAGACGCCGAGCAACTGCAGGCCGATGGCGTAGAACGCCATGTTGGACACGCCGTCGAGCGCCAGCGGGGCGTAGCCGGTCCAGGCGCCGTTGGGTGCGCCGCCGAGCAGGAAGCTCGAGTACAGGAAGATGCCGCCGAACAGGTACATCCAGTAGCTGAAGGCGTTCAGTCGCGGGAAGGCGACGTCGCGGGCACCGATCTGCAGCGGGATCAGGTAGTTGAAGAACGCCGCACCGAAGGGCATGACCACGAGGAAGACCATGGTCAGGCCGTGCATGGTGAAAACCTGGTTGTAGATCTCGGCCGTCACCAGGTCCATCTCGGCCTGGGCGAGCTGGGCGCGGATGACCCCCGACTCGGCGCCGCCCAGGGTGAAGAACACCAGGACGGTGAAGAAGTACATGATGCCGATCCGCTTGTGATCGGTCGTCGTGATCCAGCTCGTGAACCCCTTCTCGGCCCGGGGACGCGAGAAGACGCTCCGGCGAGAAGTCGTCGGCGTGCTCTGCGACATCGTGGTTCCTCGTTCGTCACCGCCAGTGATGGGCGTGGCGGATCACTCCAGGGCGAGCAGGTAGGCGACGAGCGCGTCGATCTCTTCCTCGGTGAGGTTGAGGTTCGGCATGCCCACGCCGTTCTCGGGCTGCATCGGCTTCATCGCGGGCGGGTCGCGCAGCCACTCGCGCAACTGCTCCTCGTCGTCGACGTCGAAGAGCCCGGCGGCGAATTCCTCGCGGCTGGCGAAGTGGGTCAGGTCGGGACCGACGCCGGGGACGCGGGCGCCGTCACCGTTCCAGACCTGGTGGCAGGCGGCGCAGCTACGGGCACCGATGTCGGTGTTGTGCTCGACCCCGAACAACTCGGCGCCCTGGGCGGCGAGACCGTCGGTGGGCGTCACCGCGGGTGACATCTGGTTGTCGACCCAGGCGTCGAAGTCACCCTGCTCGAGCGACTCGGCCCGGATGCGCATGTTCACGTGGGAGAGGCCGCAGTACTCGGCGCACATGCCGAGGTAGCGGTCGGCCTCGGAAGCCTGGATGTTGAGGTAGGTCTGCTGCCCGGGCACGACGTCCTGCTTGCCGGCCAGGCGCGGGATCCAGAAGGAGTGGATGACGCCGCGTGCGGGGTCGCGGCCGGGGTCGGCCGCGGTCATCTCGAGCCGGACCGGGGTGTCGACCGGGATGACGAGTTCGTTGGCGGTGTAGATGTCGAAGTCGGGGTAGTAGAACTCCCACCACCAGCGGTGACCGACGACCTCGACGGTGAGGTACTCGCCGTCGGGTTCGTTCATCGTCGAGAAGATCCCCTGGACGGTCGGCACGGCGATGCCGGCCAGGATCAACGCCGGGATGACGGTCCAGAAGATCTCGAGGCGGGTGTTGCCGTGCACCTGTGCCGGCAGCGAACCGTCGTCATCGGGGCGGCGGCGGAACTTGACCACCGCGAAGATGATCAGGCCCTGCACGAGGATGAAGACGACCAGGGCGATCACGAACACGGGGACGATCAGGTCGTGCGGCCCCTGGGCGTACGGACCGGCGGGGTCCATGGCGCTCTGCGGCGCACTGCACGACGCCAGGAACAGTCCCAGGGCGAGCACGAGGATCGTGCCCACCCGCGTCCGACGACGGATCGGGGCGCGCGTGCCCGGCAAGGTGGGCGCCGGGAGCGGCTTGGTCCGGTCGCGCAACGTGGCTCTCCTCACGGTCACAGGTCGTACTTGTGGAGCCGTCGGCCCCGGAGCGGCACACACACGGTGGTGAACCGGTGGACGTGCAGACGAGCAGACCCACTTCCAGCCTGGGCCACCCTCGGGCGCGGAGGGTAGCCGTTCGCCGGTGTGGGGACCCAACCGGCCGACGACCACGCGCGATACCCGGGCGGGGGACACGCTCGCAGCCCTACGGCTCCCAACGGAAGGTCCGCGTGGCCAGCGCGATCGCCGCGGCCCCCCAGCCGACCACGACCGCGAGGGGCGCCGTGGCCAGACCTTCGCCGGAGAAGGCAACACGCAGCACCTCGCCCAACGCCCCGACCGGCAGTGCCCGCCCGACCGCGGCGAGGCCGTCCGGCAACGTGCCGGCATCGAAGGCGACCCCGCTGATCACCAACAGCACCAGGAACAGCGCGTTCGACAGTGCAAGGGTCGCCTCGGCCCGCAGCGCTCCGGCCATCAGCAGACCGAGCGCGGTGAAGGTGACCGCACCGATGAGCACCGCGACCGGGGCGATCAGACCCCCACCCGCGGGCGACCAGCCCAGGGCACCCACGGCCAGGCCGACCACGAGGACGGTCTGCACGGCCAGGACCGCCGCGGTCGCCAGTCCCTTTGCGACCAGGAACCCCCAGCGAGGCAGTGGCGTGCCGCCGAGTCGCTTGAGCACGCCGTACTTGCGCTCGAAGGCGGTCTGGATCGCGACGGCGACCAGGCCCGTCGCGGCGACCGAGATCGCGAGCGCACCGGGGACGAGGAACTCGACCGCAGGACGTCCCGCCGTCGGCAGGACGTCGACCACCGAGAAGAACCCGAGGATGCCCAGCGGGATACCCAACGTCACCACCAGGGACTCCGGCGACCGCAGGACCATGCGCAACTCCATGGCCGCCTGCGCGAACACGGCCCGCAGCATCGGGGTGCGACGATCGGCGGTCACTTCCGATCCTCCGGGACCGTCGGTCTCGCCCGGCGGTTCGCTCGACCGCCGCCGCTCACCTCGTCGCGCTCCGTGAGACGGAGGAAGACGTCCTCGAGGCTGCGCTTGCCGGCCTGCAGGTGACCGAGCACGACGTCGCGGTCGCCGAGCCAGGTCGCCAGTGCCGCGACCAGGCGCGGCGAGTTCTGGGCCCGCACGACGTAGCGGCCGGGCCGCACCTCCTCGACGACCGCGCCGACGGCACGGGACAGGTCGGCGATGTCGAGGTCGGGGCGCGCCGAGAACTCGAGTTCCCCGCCCTCGCCGTGGGTGAGTTCGTCCGGCGTGCCCAGCGCGACCAGTCGGCCGCGGTCGACGATCGCGACGCGGTCGGCCAACTCCTCGGCCTCGTCGAGCAGGTGGGTGGTCAGGACCACGGCGACACCCTGGTCGCGCAGTTCGCGGACGTGGTCCCAGGCCAGGCGCCGCGCCGCGGGGTCCAGGCCGGCGGTCGGCTCGTCGAGGAACACCACCTCGGGACGGCCGATGACCGCCAACGCCAGCGACAAGCGCTGCTTCTGCCCGCCGGACAGGTCGCGGAACCGGGTCCGACGGGCATCGTCGAGGCCGACCCGCTCGAGCAGGGCGTCGGGGTCGAGAGGGTCGGCGTAGTAGGCCGCGAACAGCCGCAGCACCTCGGCCGGGCGGGCCATCGGGTAGACGCCGCCCTCCTGCAGCATCAGGCCGAGCCGCGGTCGCAGCCGGGCGCCGTCCCGACGGGGGTCGAGGCCGAGCACCCGCACGATGCCGGCGTCCGGGCGGCGAAACCCCTCGCAGCACTCGATCGTGGTGGTCTTGCCCGCGCCGTTGGGACCCAGCAGCGCCAGCGTCTCGCCATGGCCGACCTCGAGGTCCAGGCCGTCGACCGCCGTCGTGGGGCCGTACCTCTTGGTGAGCCCACGCACCTCGATGGCAGGAGTGGACACGGCTGCTCACGGGTCGAGGACGTCGGGAAGGTAGCGGCAAGCCGCCTGCCGCCTACGCTGCGCCCTGATGGACGATGCGACGCCGCGCCGCGACAGCCCGCCCGAGGAGACCGCGGCGGAGCCTGCGGCTGCGTCCGACCTGTGGGGCTGGCGACCACGGAGTTGGACGCCCGGCCGCACACTGCCGATCGCGATCGGCGTGGCCCTCGGGCTGCTCGGCGCCCAGTTGGTCACCGGCCTCCTCGGCCGGGTCCAGCACCTGCTGGTCATCATCGTCGTGTCGCTGTTCCTGTCGTTCGCGATGGAACCGGCCGTGCAGTGGATGGCGCGCCGCGGTCTGCGGCGGGGGCTCGGCACCTGGATCGTGTTCCTCGGCACGCTGCTGATGCTCGGCGGGTTCTTCTGGGCGATGACCAACCTGGTGATCGACCAGGTCCGCATGCTCGTCAACGCCGGCCCGACGCTGCTCGGCGACCTGTCCGACCAGGCCCAGGACCTGCTGCCCGAGGAGATCGGTGCGACGGTCGCGGAGTGGCTCGACGAGCAGCAGCGGGCGCTGCCCCAGCGCCTCGCCGGTTCCGCGTCCGTGCTCGGACGCGGCGCGGTCGGCGTCGGCCAGTCGCTGCTGGGCGGGCTGTTCCAGATGGCCACGATCGGCCTGGTGACGTTCTACCTCGTGGCGGACGGTCCCCGCCTGCGTCAGCGGTTGGCCAGCCGCCTCGAGCCGCACGACCAGATCCGGGTCCTCGGATTGTGGGAACTCGCCATCGCCAAGACCGGCGGCTACGTCTACAGCCGCGTGCTGACCGCGATCGCCTCGGCCGCCTTCCACTCGCTCGTCTTCTCGCTCATCGGGCTCGAGTACGCCATCGCCCTCGGGTTGTGGGTCGGGCTGATCTCGTCGTTGATCCCGGCGATCGGCACCTACCTCGCGGGTCTGTTGCCCATGATCGTCGCGCTCGCGCAGTCGCCGAGCCAGGCGGTGTGGGTGCTGACGGCCATCGTGATCTACCAGCAGATCGAGAACTACCTCGTCGTCCCGCGGATCACGGCCACGACCCTGGAGTTGCATCCGGCGGTCGCGTTCCTGTCGGTGCTCGGAGGTGCCGCGATCGCGGGGGCGACCGGTGCCCTGCTCGCGCTGCCGGCCGTCGCCATCGTCACCGCGCTGATCAGCGCCTCGGGCGAGGAGTACGACGTCCTCGAGCACCACCTGCTCGAACTCGGCCCCGAGGGCTCCCCGGAGGGGCTGTTCGCGCGCGCCGACCCCGCGGAA